>ERZ808278.7-NODE-7-length-228117-cov-24.031641_pt1 | contig 228117 bp, 179 predicted proteins | sample MGYA00521239_ERZ808278 | MGnify/ENA primary metagenome ERZ808278 (study PRJEB31516, sample SAMN03275600) | gut metagenome | biome: mammalia-associated habitat; material: feces | host: Papio cynocephalus | place: Kenya | collected 2012-07-17 ...
AACTCATCGTAGTCTATTACATAAATCTCTGTCATAACTCTTACCATTTTACCACTCACCAAGTTCGTGGGAGGAGGTGAATAAATACTACTCTGTGCGGGATTGTCCTGCGCACAAAGTCTTTGGCAGCGTCTATGCTGTCGTAACCGCCGAATGCGGGGTAAACGTTCCTCGGATTATTGACGACGCGGCTCGCGTCGTCCCCCGGAATCGCGTTAAAATGCACGGTGTACGTGCCGTTGGGTTGTTTCGTGATTCTCTCAATTCTCATTGCTGTGATTGTTTGGTTTGTTTATTTCAGTTGGAAGTCAATGTATTGCGTTTTCGGGACTCGCTTCCGCAGTTCCGTGAAGACGAGTTCGGTTGTCTGTTTGTTCTTCTGCATAGCGTCGTAGAGCGGCGAGAAGAGGTAGGAGGAGTAGATGAACACCGCCTTGTCGTTGTCGAACCTCAGCCCACGGAAGTCGTTGACCACGCCCCTGTTCCCGCTCTTGCAGCCTGTCTTGGCGAGTATCGCCGCCATGGTCTGCCCGTCGGCGGGAGGGAACACCTGTTCGTTCTTGGGCTTGCGGGATTTGAGCCACGCCAACTTGTCACGGATATGCTGCCGGACGACATCGCCGTTCGGGCGGGCAGTCTCCTGCACCCAGCCCAAGCCGTCGTTGTAGTCGTAGGCTTGCTCCGCTTCCGTGTAGGCGTTCGGTCTGCCCTGCGAGAGCAGGTGGAGAGAATAGGCAAAAACCACCTTTTCTTTTCCTCTCTCTCTCTCTTCCTTGCTCTCCTCCACGCTCTCGGCAGAGAGAGAGGAGGGAGAGAGAGTATTATCTATGTCTTTGTCTATACATATGTCTATTGGCTTGGTTTGCTTGGTTGCTTGTTTTTGCTTGGTGGTTTGCTTGGTTTCATTTTCAAGCAAAGTAGCATTTGCTTGGTTTGCTTGATTTGCTTGGGCATTGGCTGCTCTTTGCATTCCTCCTTTGCGTCCTGCCTCCCGGCGTTGCTCGGTGATGGTGTCGTAACGCTCTTTGTCGGCGTTGATGTCACGGAGGATAAACTGCACCGCAATGCTCACGGCGGTCATCTCCTCGAAGTGCGGCTCTATCTCCTCGAACATATACTGCGTGATGAGGTCGATTACCTCGCTGCGTTGCTCGGAGGGCAGGTGCTTGATGATGTTCCACCATGACTTGCGGAACAGGAAGTTGTCGTACATAGTTTTGTTTTCTTATTTTGTCAACTCACCTCTCGTTGAGGAGTCGTTCAGGTCTCGACGAGAGGTGCTTGAGAGGTTCTTTTGGTATTCTTCTTTTTTCATTGTCAGAATGGTGCGATGGGTGAAAGTTCGATTTGCAGCCCTTTTGTGGCAGCGATGGTGGGTTTGCCCGTGGCGGCGATTATCTCGCGGCAGAACGCAGATTTGTCGGCATTTCGGGCGGACAAATGGATAAGTACTATCTGTGCCACGTGCGTAAGGTCGTTGGCGGCAAGCATTTCGCACAGGTGTTCGAGAGACATGTGGCTGTTGAGTGTGCGCTCCTTGAGGGCGGCAGGTACCAGTCCCGCTTCGATGTTCGCATTGAGGATAGGCAGCGAGTAGTTGCACTCCACCATGAGGTGGTTGAGACAGGGAATGCGATAGCGGAGATAGTAGGTGTCGGTGGCAAAGAGCAGGCGACCTATGTCATGGTGGTCTATGAGATAGGCGAAAGGCTCGGCGGCATCGTGTTGGGCGGGGATTGGTCGGACGGAGAAACCGCCGAGGTGTACTGTGCGCAGCGGTTCGAGTATATGCAGACGCTCCTGCCCTAATGCTTCGGCTGTGCCGCGGGAGGTATAGACCGGCATCAGTTGGGCGTAGTCGCGCACGTACTTGGCGTGGTCGCCGTGTTCGTGGGTGAGCAGGCAGCCTGCCGCGTGGCTTGTACGCCAGCCGAGGGCGGCAAGGCAGTCCTGCCGCGGCACACCGCACTCAAGAACGAGTGCTTCCGTACCGCTTGACAGGACATACCCGTTGCCCATTGAGCCGCTATTTAAGACCGTCAATAACATAGACCGACCTCCCCAACCCCTCCAAGGGAGGGGCTTACCTTACAGAGTGGAACACTTTACACATTGAACACATCGGGCATTTCGGCTTCGCGTTGTTGGCTCGCTTGCGTTTGCGGTTCGCTGCCGCTCACGTTGGTGGCTGCGCGTTGTTTGGGTTCGTCTTCCTCGGGGAGGTCTTCGGTGTTGGCGTTGGCTGCAACCTCCTCAGCGTTGGCATCTTCGATACTGCGCTGCTCGCTGTTATCCACATAGCGTTGGCTGCCGTCGGCGTTGATGACCGCTTGGTCGGACTTGATAGCGTCCTGCATCTGGATAGACATGGGCGCGTACTTAGAGAGCAGGAGTTTGAGGACGGTCTTCTTCGCCATAGCGTCGATGTTGGTTGCCCACAGGCTCTTGTCTTTGTGGCGTGTGCCGTATTTCCTGCGTCCCTCGATGTCGTTCTTGTAGGAGGCGGAGAATGCCGCTGCGTGTGCGAGGAGTTCCTCGTTGGTCATGTAGAGCATCTTGTAGAAGCCGTTGTTGAGTTCGAAGTATGCCACGTAGCCGACGGTGGCGGCGTTGATACGCTCGGCAGCAGGCAGGGACTTGAAGCGGAGCGTGCCGGACATAAAGTCCTCGCCGGTTATCTCTCCCTCTTTGACATCGCGGACGTTGATAGTCTTGAACTGCCCTGAGCGGATAGCGAGTTGGATGAAGCCTTTGTATCCGATTTGGAACTGCGCCTCCATGACTTTGTCGTCGGTGACCCACTCGCCTTTCTCGTTCTTGCGCTTCTTGCTGTTGTCGTAGGCAATGGCGTATGCAAAGCCGAGGTTCTGGTCGAGCGGCAAGTCGAGCGATACGGCTTTCATTGCCGTGTTCATCAGTGAGGAGGTGGTGCACTCCTGCAACTGCGGGTTGCCACCCACGATAGAGAGGAGAGAGGTCGTGAACTGCGGGGCTTTCGCTCCCAATACTTTGCGCAGATAGTCCTGCGATGCTGCACCATTGATGTCGGTGCGGATTTTGGTTAATGTATTTTCTGCCATAATTTTTAGAGTTTAGAGATTAGAGATTAGAGATTAGAGTTTAGAGTTTAGAGTTCAGAGTAAGAGGTTCGCCTTTGACGACCGTCATGGTGATGCATTGTCCGTTTGTTTGGATTATGTCGGTAACGGACTCGGCGTTATCGACGAAGAGTGGCAGACTGACCTCGTAGGCGCGGGCGAAACCGTTGACGATGTCGATAGCGGCGTTCACCTGCGTGGCGCGGTTCTGCTGGTCGTATGGTACACCGTTGATAATGGCTTGGCATATCTCTTTCTCTCCGTCGTTGGTTACATTGGGTTCGTACATTTTCCAGCGCACCATAGTGAAGAGCGAGGACACGCCGTTTTCGACTGCCATAATTTTGGCTTTGCGGTAGGCAAGGATTTGCTGCTCCACGCCCTCGGCTTGTGCCACGGTGTCGGCAAGGGTACGCTGCCGCTCCTCAAGGCGTGCGCGTTCCTCGTCGATACGGCGGTTGGTGTCGCGGGCGGCAAGGCGGCGGAGCAGGTCTTCACGCTCTTCGAAGAGAGCAGAGAGGGTATGCTTTATATATGCGATTTGTTGCTCATTTTCCGCAGACGATGCGTCCATATCACCGGTGGTTGCCTGTGTCAGTTGCTGTTCGATGTCCTGTTTCTTGGCAATGAGGGCTTGGTATTCATCGTCTTGGTTGAGGGCTGCAGCGGGTGTGCAGAGATTGTCGAGAGCCTGTTGTATCTCTTTGACCTCATCGGCAATGGCTTGTGCGCGGTCTATGTCGGCTTTGTCGCGCTCGACGGCTTGTGCGTTGGCTGTATTGTAGTCGGCAATACGCGCCTTGCATTCCTCTGCTTCGTGCTGTATGGCTTGCAGGGCTTTGACCTTGTCGGCGTTCCACGCCTGCATTGCTTTGGTGAGTGCTTCGGCTATGCGCTCGCCGGGTAGCGGTTGTCCGCAGGTAGGGCAGACGGTCTGCAGTTCGGGGGCTTCGTAGGTCTCGGCGTTCTTGGCAGTCCACTGGTCGCGGAGGGCGGCAATGCGTTTCTTCTCGTCGTCGATGAGTGCGAGGTAACGCTTGGCAGATTGCTGGGAGACCATGGTGCGCTGCGAGATACCTTGCGACTCGGCAGCGAGGGTCTGCAACTGTTGTTCGTACTTGGCGCGGGCGGTGGTGTATGCTGTCTGTGCGTGAGTCTCGTACTCGCTGATTTGGGCGTTGAGACGAGCGAGGTCGGTGCGGAGGTTGGCTATCTCCTGCTGCTTGGCAACGCGTGTCGCATCGTCTCCCAGCGTTTGCAGTTGCTCGAGTTCGGCTTGGCAGGCAGCGATGTCCGCCTTGGTCTCGGCAAGATGTGTTTCAACAGCGGCAAAGTCGTCTTCCACGCGCAGGCGGTCTTGTGCTTCGAGGGCGGCGGGTATGCCGTCGAGTTCGGTCTTGGCACGAGACTTGGTCTGCTTGGTGGTGGCTTGGAGTTCGTCGATGTTCAGTCCGCGGGTGAGCGCGTCCACTACTGCAGGGAACGGCTGTGCGAGGGTCTGCTCGTCAATGGCGGGTGCAATGGCTTGCAGGGCTGCGCGGCAGGTCTTCTGCTCCATAGCGGGTATGATACCGATAGAGGAGAGGATAAACCATTTGTCGAGTGGCAGAATGTCCGCAAGTTTGGCGTTGTACTGCGCTTTGCTCATTGGCACCTCGTTGACGGCGTACTCGCTCTTTGTGCCTTTACAGACAAGTTCGGTTGTGCCACGTGGTTTGACCCATTCCTCTTTGAGTGTGCGTTCCGCGATGAGGGGATTGCCGTCGAGTTCGAGGTAAAGGCGGACGGAGGTGGTGAGTTGGTGTTTGATTTCGTTGGCAGTGTCGTAGGGTTGCACCTTGGGAGTGTTGCCCGCGGGGTTCTTGTCGAAAAGACACCACAGGTACGCCTCGAAGATCGTCGATTTGCCTGTGCCGTTGCCGCCACTGATGTCGGTGCGGTCGCCGAAGTCGTACTCGGCTTGGGAGACACCCTTAAAGTTCCGCAGTTCCATGCGGAGAAGTCGGATTGTTTTCATTTGTCGGGATGATTACAGTTATACATTCGTTTGTAAAGGTTCTTGTGGTTGCGTTTGAAGCGTTCTATCTCGCTACGCTCGATACGCACTTGTCCTGCGTACTCGTAGGCCTCGATGAAGCCGCGCCGGCGGAGGTTGTCGACTGTCCCCTCGGATAGTCCGAGAGCCTTGGCAGCCCCTTTCTTGGTGTATGGTTCTTCGGCAGAGGCTTTGGCGGCAAGTTCGGCTTGGTAGCGTCCCTCTCGCACGCCCTCCATGAATGTCTCCTCGCGGTCGTCGTGGAGATATTGGAGGAGCGTCTGGCTGTCAATGAGTACCATGGTTCGGGTCTCGGCAAGTTGCTGTAGGGGTGTCATGGTTGTGCGATTTTGGCGATGGTACGTTCCAGTTTCCGATTGGCGAGATTGATTTCCCGTTTTACTTGCGGGATATAGGCAAGCCATTCCTCGATGACGGCTTTCTCGCCCGCGGTGAGGTCGGAGAGGTCTGCCTTGTGCAGCGCACGACCGAGGAGGACACGCTTGTTTTTGCAGCAAGCGAACCATGGGTCTTTCTTGCCTTTGGGCAGGTTGGCGCGGAGTTCGCGCAGTTGTTGAATGGATTCCATATTGCTATTGTTTTTGATTCAGTCGGTTGATAATCTCGGTGATGTGCCAGCGTTTGGCAAGAGCGTAGGCGGCAAGCCATGTGGCAGCCCATACGGCTACTTGGCAGGCAAAAGTGGCAAGGAACGGTGCGTCCTCGGCAGGTTCGCCGGTGAGGGCGATGAGACCGATGGTGCCGAGCATGGCAACAATGGTCGTGCGGGTGTAGAATTTCTGTTTGACGGGGTTCATATCAAAAATTGGCTTTGAGTTTTAATTGATGCAGGACTTCTCGCAGCTCACTGTCAGTGTAGTGTGCTGCAATTTCTCTTGATACACAGTTGTGGTTGGCTGCTATAGTTATTGCGCGTTCACGCGACACTCTTGGTTGTGTTCTAAATGCTTTCATTACCATGTTTCTTTCTTGCTGTAATTTCTATGTCTGTATCAATGCTCATTTGGAGTAGTTTGGAATACAACTCGTTCTTATCTACTCTTCTCGTCATTTTTGACATTCGACTTGTTGCCTGTCTGATTGTTCTAAGTGCAGCGTGGAGTTGTTTTCCGAAGAGTTCTATTTCTTCGTCTGCCATGCAATTGAAATCTTTGTTGTACATAGTATTTATTGTTTCGAGTTGGTTTTTATTTGTCCCTGTCGTTATTATTCAGTATCTTTGCCGCTGTTTTTTTTGCTGTTGCGCTCCGTTTACTTTTCGTTTATGGGTGCAAAGATAGTACACCATTTTTTTGAACGATAAAAGTTCATTTTTATGCACTTTTATGGTAAAACATACTGAATTATGGAGAATGTAAAGGAAAAAATTCTGTTCTTTGTTCAATCTGTTGGACTTACAAAAGCTGAGATAGCCCGGCAGTTGGGTATATCGAAGTCGAACTTTGTCGGCGAGGCGATGGCTTCGGATTTGAATGTATCGATTGTGATTAAGTTTTGCCAACTGTATCCGCAGGTTTCTGCGGAGTGGTTGCTTCGCGGTACGGGTGATATGCTAATCACGGCGGATGGCAAGTCGGAAAACATTGTGATAAACAATTCCAACATGGGGCATCACAATACAAATATAGGTTCGGGAACGCAGACTATCGTTACCAAGCAGGAACAGACGCTACCCCGTATGAGCAAAGAGGAAGCATTGGCTGCTATCATCAAGCAGAATGCCGACCTTATTGATTATTTGAAGCAATAAAACATCCCTTTCGCTATGGACAATAATGTAGCCATTCAGTTGTTCGAGAATACGCAGGTGCGTATCGTATGGAACGAAGAGGAAGAGCAATTCTATTTCTCGGTTATAGATGTAATACAAGTTTTGACAGACAGTGCCACCCCAAGACGATATTGGAGCGACTTGAAACGCAAATTATCTGCCGAAGGAAATCAAACGTACGAAAAAATCGTACAGTTGAAATTAGTTTCCCAAGACGGCAAAAAGCGTTTGACCGATGTTGCCAATATGGAGCAGTTGCTGCGTATCATTCAGACTGTGCCGTCGCCCAAAGCCGAACCGCTCAAACAATGGTTGGCGGAGGTAGGCAGCAAGCGTATTGACCAGATGATAGACCCAGAACTGACATTCCAAATGGCAGTGGAGGACTATCGCCGGCAAGGATACAGCGACGAGTGGATAAACGAGCGTATGAAATCCATAATGACGCGCAAGTCCCTCACCGATGAATGGAAACGAGTGGGCATCACCCAAGAAAAAGACTATGCTCTCTTGACAAATATCCTCACCAAGGCATGGAGCGGCATGACTACACGTGAATATAAAACATACAAGGGGCTGACCAAGCAGAGCCTGCGAGACAATATGACGGGTGTAGAGGTGGCACTGAACACATTAGCCGAAGCGTCCACTCGGGAACTATCCCGCCAACGCAATCCGCAGACATTCCAGCAAAGCAAAAACATTGCCCAAGACGGCGGCGGTGTAGCGAGAGTGGCGCGGCAACAACTGGAAAAGAAATTGGGGAAGTCGGTTATATCCCCGCTCAATGCGCGGCAAATACAACAGATAGAAAACACACCGGTTGAGGATGCCAAAATAATCACTGACGGGGAAGAACAATAAGGAATACCATAACATGGAAGAGAAGACAGACTACGGACTGATTTATGTCCTCACCAATGAGTGTATGCCCAACCTTATCAAGATTGGGAAGACTTCGCGGCATGAACTCAAAAAACGGATGGCGGAACTTTACTCCACGGGCGTGCCGATGCCTTTTGATTGCTTTTGTGCCTACAAGGTCGGATTGGACAGACTGGATAATGTGGAGAACGGATTGCACATGCTCTTTGACGAAGACCGTGTATCATCCGGGCGTGAATTCTTTTATACCAAGCCGAGTAAGGTTGAGATTGCTCTTCGCGACATCGGTCATTTCCAGTGTGCCGATGATGCCACATTGGAGGTGCAGAAAGAGATAGACGAGGTCGTAGAAACAGACGACAAGAAGACCAAATCTCCGAATATGGACTTCTATAAAATGGGATTAAAGAATGGTGACACGATCGTGCTTTCTCAATCCAAGAACACCGAGCACCCGATTGTCTGCACGGTACATTCCTATCGGCAGGTGTGGTTTGACGGCAAACCTTGGTCTTTGTCTCGTCTTACACAAGTACTTATTGCTTCCAAGTATATGGTGCGTCCTGCTCCTCTATGGGAGACTGCAGACGGCACAAACCTGTTGGATTTGTATAATAAATATATTGTAAATGAAGCGGCGGATTTACAGGGCTTGCACCAACAGGTTTCTACCGCTGCTAAAAATGCTCTTTCTTTGAACTATGCGTAGCGAACAACGAACCGAGATAGACAGGCGTTTTCTGAAAGCCTATCGCCTTTTGTACGCCGATGAGAAGGTGCAACTAAAAAAGGAGTTCTGCGAAAAGGTGGGACTGCTGCCGCAGAATTTCTCCATTCTTGAGCGGGGTGACCTTTCCTGCACCGTGGATAACATCTATAAACTCGCCACGGTGTTCGGGGTGTCTCTTGAGTGGATTTTCTTTGGAAAAGGGGAGTTCTATAAAGCACGGGACTAATGGCAACTCTTCAATACAGGTTATCTTCACGTGTCTCCAACGGCAAGGCAGAGGTGTTGGTGCGGTTCTACGACGGCGAGTTCTCACAGCGTGCCAAGAGCCACATCTACTGCCCCGTGTCCGCATGGAGTAAAGAAGAGGGTATGCCTGTTATGCCGAAGCGTGCCAATGCCAATGTCTCGGAAATCAGCGAGGCACGGCAAAAATTGGATATGCTCAAGGAGTATGTATTCTCTCATTGGTTTGCAGAGCAGTATGACACATACGCCGGGTGGCTGCAGGAGGTTGTTGATGATTGTTTCACGCATAAAAAAACAACGCCACATAAAAACGCTCCGTGAGGTGTACGAGGAGTATAGGGACGCCAAGAACCTTGACGAGTCCACAAAGCGGCAATATGAGGTATTGCTCTCTGCGCTTGAGCGTTTCGACAAGAAGCGGATATGGTATGCCGATAAAGTGTCGGTACAGGATATAGACGCTTTCTGTACTTTCCTGCGTTACGAGAAGACAAAGCAAAAAACTATCCAACGTTCACAGAATACCATTACCGGCAAACTAAAACGTTGGCGTGCGTTGCAGAACTTTGCTGTCTTGCGTGAGTATGCGCCGACATCACCGTTTGCGCACTATACCATACCGGCAGAAGTCTATGGCACACCTATCTTCCTCACTATTGAGGAGCGCGACCAATTGTATGCCTTTGATGACCTTACGCCTGCCTTGCGTGTGCAACGCGACATTTTTGTCTTTCAGTGCCATGTGGGTTGCCGTGTCTCCGACTTGATTAGTCTCACCAAGAACAGCGTAACACAGGACGGTTTCTTGCAATATATTCCGCAGAAGCAGCGCAGGCGTGTACCACTTACCGTCCGTGTACCGCTCTCGCAAACTGCGTTGGAGATTATTCAGCGATATGCAGACCACGATGGCTGCCAACTCCTGCCGTTTGTCCACCCTAATAACTACAACGATGCTATCCATCAGTTTATGCGTCTTGCCGGACTTGACCGTATTGTAACGATACCCAATAAACTGACTATGCGCCCGGAGTATAAACCGCTGTGGGAGGTAACGACTTCGCATACTGCCCGCAAGACTTTTATTGAGGCAATGTTCCGTGAGACCAAGTCCGAACGCATTACCTCTGCCTTTACAGGACACGCGGACGGCTCTCGTGCTTTCAACCGCTACACCGATGTGGACGACGATATGAAGCGTTCTATCCTCTCCCGTCTTGACAGCAAAAAATGACGGCATTTTGACGGCTTTTGATATAAATGCTCGATAAAGTGTGGTAGTGGACCATTGTATGAATTTTGCCACATTGAGCGTGTACTGCCTGTTTCCTTGTTATGGGTTACCACAGTCAAACAAACCACTTGCTCCCAGCGGGGTCACAATTAAGAAGGGAAGAAAGGTGTAAATCGGAGGATTTGCACCTTTTGATGTATAAGACGATTCGTGCTGTTATTTTCAGTCTCCCGATGAGGGTCGTATTATTTACGATTTGACAATTTACGCTTTACGATTGGGCTTTACCAACTTCATTTTCAGGTCTCGATGAGGGGTGCTTCAGGTCGGCTTGAGGGGTCGTAAGACTCAAGCACCCAAAATCTATCATACAACTCTCGTATTCCTATTTTCAGGCTCTCAAATCAAGAAAAGGAACGTCATTTACAGGGAAAGAAACGTCTTTTCAAAGATTCCTTCAAAGGAGCGCATTATCTCCCGCCTTGCACATATTTCAAAAGGGGAATGCAGTCCAATAACGCATATTACATTCTTTTCTTGAAGTGATAGTTTGATATTCTGCTGACCGCAATTCTCCACACGCTATTTATACAGAAAAAGGGGGAGAGATGCGAACTACATCTCTCTCTCTTGCGCTCCCTCAAGGACTTGAACCTTGGACCCCCTGATTAACAGTCAGATGCTCTAACCGACTGAGCTAAGGAAGCATTACAACCACAGAAAGAACGACACATTACATTCTTCCGAAAATTGCGTTGCAAAGGTAGAGGTTTTTCACAAAAAAAACAATACCTTTGCAAAAAAAATTGGTACTATTTTTATGAAGAAGGTAATAGGATTAGGTAATGCACTGACTGATATACTTTTGCAGGTGACTGAAGAAGATGTTGTAGCCCTCAATTTACCTAAGGGAAGCATGAACTTAATCAACTTTGAGACGGCAATCGCCGTTCAAAGGCGTTTTGGGAGCGTGCGGAAGACAATGGTTGCCGGAGGGAGTGCTTCGAATACGATCAACGCCATTGCTCTTTTGGGCGGCAAATCGGCTTTTATAGGTAAGTTGGGGAACGATGAAGTCGGTGAGTTTTACCGAACCGATATGCTCAAAAACGGAGTAAAACCGATGTTGCTTCCTTCTTCTTTGATGTCGGGCTATTGCACCGTATTGATTACTCCTGACGGAGAGCGTACATTCTGTACCTACTTAGGCGCCTCATCTGACTTGGTTGCCGAAGATATCCGGAAAGAGGCGTTTCACGGTTACGATATATTCCACATTGAGGGATATATGGTACAAAATCATGCTTTGATTGAAAAGGCTATCACCCTTGCCAAAGAGTCGGGTTTGACAGTATCAATAGACTTAGCCAGTTACAATGTGGTGAATGAGAATCATGATTTTCTCGAGTCGTTGATCCGGAACTATGTGGACATTGCATTCGCCAACGAAGACGAGAGTTTTGCCTATACACATCTGGCTCCTCAGTTGGCAGTGGAGGCAATTTCCAAGCAATGCAAGATAGCCTGCGTAAAAGTGGGGAAACGAGGTTCATACGTTCAATGCGGGGACGAGATGTACCATATTGGTGCCATCACATCGAAATGTTTGGATTCCACAGGTGCAGGTGATTTCTATGCTGCAGGTTTCCTACACGGTTTGTCCGACGGATTTGACATCCGGCGATGTGCAGAGATCGGGACATTGGCAGCAGGACGCGTAGTTGAGGTTGTCGGCACCAAACTATCCGAGGAGACATGGGAGGAGATAAGAAGGCTATGCGCTCTATACAGAGGCTTTATGACTCATGCAGACAAATAGTGACTAACGCGTCGCCACAACACTATGAGACAATTTTTCTACATCCTCTATCAGTATCTGGTTGCCTTACCGGTATTCGTCGTATTGACTATATTCACAGCGTTGACAACGCTTGCCGCCATACCTTGGAAGAATGCTGAATGGTTGCACAAAATACAGCAATTTTGGGCGAGAAGTTTTTGCCGTCTGTTGTTTCTGCCAATTACGGTAGAAGGTTTGGAGAACATAGAACCACACAAGTCGTACGTTTTTGTAAGCAACCATCAAAGTATGGTGGACGTTTTCGTAATCTACGGCTGGCTTCCCGTTATCTTCAAGTGGATAATGAAAAAGGAACTACGCAAGGTGCCATTGGTAGGAACCGCTTGCAAAGCAGCAGGACACATCTACATAGACAGGAGGAACAAAGTTGCCTCCGTGCGTAGCATTGAAGAAGCCGAACGCATTGTCAGAAACGGTGTTTGCGTTGTCATTTTTCCTGAGGGGACCCGGACACGCACAGGAGAAATAGGACGCTTCAAGCGCGGTGCTTTTTCCATTGCGACAGACCTTCATTTACCCATTATTCCGATATCTTTATCCGGTTGTTACGAAGTGATGCCACGCACAAGATTCTATGCCAAACATCACGCCATCAAGATGACTGTCGGCAAACCGATTGACACAGACTCTTATACGGAAGAGGACAGGAACATCCTGATAGAAGAAACCAGACAGAAAGTATTAGATGGGATAGCGGCTAATTGAGAGCCGTCTGCATCTTGAGAAATTCCTGATAGTCCTCAACAGTGAAAGGATTGTACAAGAGTTTCTCATTGGAATCGGTTATGCTTACCGTCTGCACCTTATTTTTCAGGAAGAATGTTTGCAAGTCCGTGTCATTGGCGAGGAGGGAACAATACCACTCCGCCTCATCCAAACTTTCGAACCCGAGAATTTGAACGGCAGCCAACCCCGAGCGGCGAAATACAGGGAAAGATTTCAAGTCGAAGTCTTTGATCATGAACTGCGAAAAATTGAAGAGTGCCACTTGGTACAACAATTTATTGAGCAGTGGCTCGTCGGCTTTGAAGCACAAAAGTACAGAACTTGTTTCTCTCCGCTCGGCGGAAAAACCGGCAGAAGACAGAGAATCAGACTCTTCGAGAGCCATTGTGGCACTTCGTTGCTGCGCAAGAGTATTGACCGAGCCCCCCATCTGACTTTCCATACCCTGATTCATCATAGCCAGCATATCTTTTGCCATTGCCCCTACATCGCTTGTTGGATAGCGATTCACCATATTGCGCAACGCCTCAATGAACGCCTCCTGACCATCGGTTTTCGCGACAGCCACCGCATTCAGGAAAAGGAACTTTGGCATCAGCGGAGAGAACGGGTAGTTTTTCTCCACATACGTCTTGTTGTTTTTTACCGCAGCAAACGAACCTTGCTTATAAGCCTCGTAAGTAACCCTATAGATAGAATCCTGCTCTTGAGACATCTTGCTCAGGCGTTCAAAATAGTCGGGATCGTTGACAATCATAGCCTGTTCGCTATCAGGGAACTCTGCCAAGATGAGTGCTTTATACCTCTCAGCCGAAAGCAGATCATCGGTTCGCAGTTTGCTCAGATACTGTCTATAATACAACTCCAGCAGGCGAGTATCTTCCGGAAAACGATGACGGAACTCCCTGTAGGTTTCTTCCGCCAATACTTCATCCTCCAATTTATTCTGATAAATCAGAATCATAGCATACAATGCATCAGCAATTTGCATATCAGATGCTGCTATTGCCTCTTCTGTTTTAGGAATTTGTCTGAGATAGAACTGAGGATCTTTTTGATCAACAGTTTCCTTTACCGCAGATGCATTGACGGTGTCGGATTGAACAGAGTCAGAGTCATCCTTGTCCGTCTCCTCAAAGGATGACAATGAGACCTTGCTGATTCTACGCCAATTGTCCTCCAACGTCCGATTTCCCCATGTCTGCACGAAAGTCTGTTTGCCTGTCCGCAGTAATTGCGGATTATAGAAATACCACTCGGCATTTCCGCCTCCACCTCCGAGCATATTCTGAGTGTTCACCCCCTGCAATCCTCCCTGCCGTGCGTTCCGTTCTTCCTGTTCGGCTCTTGCCAATGCTTCTTGTTCGGCTTTCTCCAAATCGGCAATGACTTGCCGGACGATTTCGAGTTGCTGTTCCTCCGGAAGCGTACTCAGATACTGCAAAGAATCTTGCAGAGTGACCACATTCTGCTGTGCAACCAACTCGCCAAGAACTTCGGCACGCTTTGCGCACCGTTTGTATCCAGGAGCCTCCGAAGACAGGATATTCACAGCCTCCGCATAGCATGGTTGGGCAGAAGAATAGTTGCCTTTATCATAATAAAGATCGGCTGTGCGGACAAGGATATCGGCTTTCTTAAGGCTTGCCTGCTGAATCGTATCTATTGCCGCCTGGTACCAAGCAAGAGCCTCAGAAGTATCTTTCTTATTCAAATAAATATCCCCGATGGAACCATAGATATAATCCAACTTTTCCCGATACTTGTACTGCCCTGCCATCTTTTTCAGACCAATAATATCACCCGAAAGTTCCATTCGTTTGACACGAGCGGAAAAGTCCATATCGGCATTGGGATTTTTATTTGTCACCTTCTTGTACATTGCAGAAGCAGCAGTCTTATCCCCCTGTAATTCGTAGAGTTGCCCCAGCAAATAATAATAGCGTGTCTGTTGCGTTTTTCGTTCCTCTTTTACAGCCAATTTCAAGAAAGGAACGGCTTCCTTATACTGAGCGGATTTCAGTTTGATATCAGCCGTAACAGCAGAATAAAGCCAGGCTTTCTTTCTGTCAAGATTATCCTGGTTCACTTTCTGCAACAACTCTTCCGCTTCGTACATCCAGCCTATCTCGGCATAGGCTCTCGCCATCCACAACTGACATTGTGCGACCATGTTTTTATCATAGTCGTACTCACGGATTATGTAGGAAAAAGTCCCGATGGAACCAAGGAAATCGGCCTTATGAAACTCCGCCTCTCCCAACAGGAGCCAAGCATCCGCAATATACTTATTAAACTCCCTTTGGTTCAGAAAAGCCTGATACTTCGGGTCGTTGCGTTTCTTAGGATCCGGTTTCGGTTTCTTTTTGATGGAATGTAACTTTATACATTTCCGACATTTCTCAATAGTCCGGTCCATCTGACTTGAAGCAGCCTGTGCGGCTTCGTGATTGCTGACAGGATACAGAGGAATCAGGCGAGAGAAATCATCCTGATTTGCCTTATCTATCGCTTTCAGTCCTTCCTCAAAAGCGAGATTACCATTGTAGTAGATATTATATCGCGTAGTAGTGGCATGATAGGCTCTCGTGAGTGCCGTGTTTTTCTGCGTTGAGCATGAAGACAGGCAGCACAAACCCATCACAACCACTATACCATATACACTACGACAATATCTCATCAACGGAATTTATATATACACTGTTCGAAATAGATTTCTCCAGGACGCAGAACAGACGAGGGAAAAGAAGGTATATTGGGAGAATTCGGGAAGTTTTGCGCTTCAAGACTGATGGATGTCTGTACATCATACTCCTTACCGGACTTCCCGATATTCTTCTCAACCCAATTACCCGTATAAACTTGCAATCCGGGCAGAGTCGTCCACACTTCCATGGTCCGGTTTCCGCCCTTCAAGACAGCCGCCAATTCGGGTTCTTTTCCGTGACTTTCTTTACGCAACACCCAATTATTGTCAATACCTCGTCCCTGAGCAAAGAAAGGTTTATCAATACGCTCATCAATGAGAGTCGGCTGGCGGAAATCCATATCTGTTCCCTCAACAGGAAGGATTTCCCCTGTAGGGCAAGCCGTATCATCAAAAGGTGTATAGTTGTCGGCATTCACTTGGAGGACATGGTCTCTCACATCACCATTTCCTTCTCCCTTTAGATTGAAGTAAGCATGATTGGTAAAGCCCACAACAGTGGGTTTATCCGTTTTCGCTTCGTAGGTAATGCTCAAAGCATTGTCGCGCGTCAGCCGATATGTGACATATACATCCAAAGTGCCGGGATAGCCTTCTTCGCCATCGGGGGAACGATAGTGGAGCGACACCGAATAAGTTGTTTGTCCCACGACATCCCACACTTTCTCATTGAAACCGACAACACCTCCATGCAAATGATTGGTCCCGTTGTTGGTTGCAAGTTGATACTCTTTCCCATCAAGAGAAAAACGACCGTCCTTTATGCGATTTGCATAACGGCCTATGACTGCATTGAAATAGGTTTCTTTTGTTTTCCACTCCCCGAAAGTAGAAAATCCCAACACCACATCGGCGAACTCGCCTTTATCATCGGGAGCATACAAAGAAATGATTTTGGCGCCATAATTGGTTATTTGCACACGCATACCATTGGGATTGCGCAACGTAAACAATCCGATACGCTTATGTTGCAAGAGTCCTGCAAAAGAAAGTTCGTCTATCATATCACTCTATTTTACGAGCTCCATCACCAATCTCAGCAATATAGAAATCAGCCTTGAGACCGGTCTTATCAGTATATTCTTTACCAACTTGCGCTATAAAAGAGGGGATAGCCTCTTCGCGTACCAACGACACTGTACAGCCACCGAAGCCACCGCCTGTCATACGGCTTCCTATCACACCATCCACCTGCCATGCAGCCTCTGCCAAGGCGTCCAACTCAGGGCCCGTCACCTCGTAGTCATCGCGCAACGATACGTGGCTGGCGTTCATTAGTTTGCCGAATGTCTGTATATCACCTTTTTGCAATGCTTCCACCGCATCCCTTGTACGTTGTACTTCGCCCACCACGTGGCGAGCACGACGCAGTGCCACCTCATCAGTAATGGCATTTTGCACCTGTTCAAACTCCGCCATACTCAGTTCTGCCAAGTGCATAAGGGGGCGCACCTTGCTAATCATATCCACGGCTTCATGGCATTGTGCCACGCGGGCGTTATAAGCACCTGAGTCCAACTTGTGGGGGGAGTGCGTGTTGCTGATAACCACCTTGATACCATTCAGTTTGACAGGTACCAATTCGAACTCCAGCGTGTCGCAATTGAGGTAGATAGCATGGTCTTTCTTGCCTTGTGCGGACGCGAACTGATCCATGATACCACAGTTGACACCTGCAAACTCATGTTCGGACAATTGTCCGATTTTTGCCAACTCGGTGCGGTCGTAGCCCGTATGTAGCAACTCGTTGAACGCATAAGCCGTCACCACCTCAATGGCTGCACTGCTGCTGAGTCCTGCGCCCGCAGGCACATCGCCCCAGAAGAGCATATCATAGCCTTGGGAAATGATATGACCTCGCTTGACGAACTGTGCGATACAGCCCAACGGATAGTTCACCCACGCATTCTTGGGTAGCGGGGATGTCAGTGCATTGATTAGCACTTCCACTATCTCCGGCTTTTCGTCCAGTGCTTTCATATTCAACGATGCGAAGCGCATTTTCAGGTCATTGTTTGGGGCAATGAGCAGGAAAGTGCCAAAACTCAATGCACACGGGAATACGTAGCCGCCGTTGTAGTCGGTGTGTTCGCCTATCAGGTTCACACGCCCCGGTGAAAAATAGACGGCTTGCGCTTCATGACCATAGGTTTCCTTGAAATTCTTTTTCAGTTCTTCGATTTTCATAATTATCTGTTCGTTATGTGTTTAGATGTTATTATTGTTGTGATCATACAATACCTTGTTCTTGCTACGGACTGCTTGGTATTCCTTCAAATAGTACGGACTGAAATAAGCAATATCCTCCTTCCTGCCGGATTTCCAAACGAGTTCCGACAACGAACCCATATTCTGAGCATCAGGAAATACATTTTCCAAGAAAGAAGCATTGGAATGTCGTAATACCGTTTTGCACTTATCGGCTCCATCGCCCAAGAAGCAAATGGTATGCGTACTTAACAAATCAGCGAAAGAGTCTGCATCTATGACTTTGGCCTCCACAGGAGAAAGCGGAGAAAGGTCGCGAGAAAAGAGACAGCAGTACACTTCCATGCGCCGAGCATCTATCATCGGGCACAGGATATCCGCCTGAGTCAGAGGCAAAGCCTCCTTTGCCAGCAATTGCAAAGTGTCAATCGCCAACAACGGGACACTCATTCCATAGCAGACGCCTTTCGCCAATGCCGTGCCTATCCGCAAGCCCGTATAACTGCCTGGACCTTTGCTCAGTGCCACTGCATCCAAATGCCAATTGCGCATCCGCAACTCCTCAAGTATCTTATCCACAAACAAGGGCAGTTGCTTGGCATGATTGTGCGTTTCAGCGTCCACAAAAGAAAGCACCGGTTCCGCATTAACCGTCAAAGCAGCGGAACATACATCAGTGGACGTTTCTATATTGATGATTGTCATGGTCTGATAGGTTTCATTGGTGCAAAGTTACATAATTTTCCACAGGTTGACAAACTACAGGCGAGGCAGAGACAGAGAAAATACCGTTCAAAAGCACTATCTTGGTAAATTCTCATCTTTTTGCCGCATTTCCGCCTCGCTCAAATAATCAATCGTAAATGCTTTTTTCAGTTTGGTATATCGTTCCAGCGATGATGAAGACAGCCAAGTGGTGTAACCACCCGTCAGCCCCGCATCGAAAAGCGCACGGATTTCTTTCTCGACATTGGCAGCATCGTAATCAATTCCATCCGGATCTACATAGTGCATCACATGATATGCCTGTACCCAGGTCCGCACCCGGGCAGGAGAGGGCGTTTCGGACTGCCGTCCCTGCACGGATTTCGCCCACACGGAGAGTGTTTTATAGGGGTTGTTCCATGGTTTGTCGATTCCGCCGTAACCCGCTGCAAAGTGATCAGGATAAGGCATTCCGCACATAACGTCCGCCACGTTGCTAAGGGCGGGCCAATACTGCCCATAGGGCGTAGTATAACCACGGTTGGCACTCTCGCCAAAGACATCCACAGATACATATACCCCCAATTGGTGCAACTCATCGCAAGCATACTGCACAAAGCGCTGGATAGCCTGCACTTTGCTTTCATTGAACCGGTTATGGTAATCCACTTGCGTTTCTATACTTGTCATCTTATCAGGGAACCGCACGTAATCAAAGTTTATCTCATTGAAACCGAATTTGCGTACAGCCTCCTTGGCCAATTCCACATTGAACTGCCATACACGACGGTCATAGGCACTCGGCCAGTTGGCATGGTTATGATAGAGTGGCTGGCCCGTTGCTTTGTCTGTAATTGCACAAGAAGGATTGTCTTTGACGAAATAAGAGTCTTTGAAGCACGTAATACGCCCTACTGCATAAAAGCCTTCCTCATGAAGCCGTTTGAGCGCATAATGGTACATTTGTTCCTTGTTTGCTCCGCCCCACTTGTAGTTGGTAGGCGAATAACGTTTCATTGCATCGGCTTTGTATCCGGGGCACTCGTTATCCTTGATATCTATAACAAACGTGTTTATCTCCGTTTGGCGAGCAAGAGAGATAAAACTGTCTATCTTACCAATGACCGCAGGAGAGATGTTCAGATAGAGGGCATAGCATGACTGCGGCATTTTATTTCCGGTGAAATCAGGTTTTTCCACAGGATAGTAATCACAACCGGAAGCATCCCCTCCGCCAAAAGTGTTCCGCACACGCGCATGAACAGAGTCCTGCCAAAGCGGGCGATAGCGCCGGAACGCCTCACGTTCCGAGAAGACACAGTATTTGGCGAAGATATATCCCTCTATACTGTCGCAATAGCGGATTTTATACCTGTTGACACAACCCGCATTATCCAGTCTGTCATAACCCACGACAGCATAAGCACTTCCCTTTTGAGCCAAACCACAGATTCGGGAAGACAGCGTATCATCTATGACAGAGGCAGGTGTACGAACCCATATCCGCTTTTCCAGAACACATCCGACAGGAGTCTGCGCCGTGTTGTCTTCCAATACATACAGCACCGAATCACCGACAAGAACAGGAAGATATTCCGTTTCATTTTTCCTGATACACTCACCGGTATTCACCCGCACCTCCGTTTGCCGAGGCAAACTGCCTGCCGCATAGAGTTGCTTGTCATCACCGATCCCATACAAGACAACCATAGGGCGATCCGCTGCCAGATAGCGCACTTCCATGGAAGCCTTGGCACAAGACATACAGACCAGCATGAGACCTGCTATGCCCATCATCTTAAATTCTCTCAGCATATCTTCGTTTTACACAGACCATAACAGTTCACAAAGATAGCGGATTTATTTGGTGTCCACAAATACGGTATCTGTATATTTTGCTTATCTTTGCACGCAAAGAAACAATACACGGCATATATGAAAATAGTTGTATTCACAGGAGCAGGAATATCTGCAGAGAGCGGTCTGAGTACATTCAGAGACTCTGACGGTTTGTGGGCGAACTACCGCATAGAAGAGGTCTGTACCCATGAAGCGATAGAACGGAACAGAGACCTGGTGATTGACTTCTACAACCGGCGGCGGCGAGATGCTATGAACGCCCTGCCAAACGCTGCACACGAAGCGATTGCCCAACTGGAGAGATATTTCGACGTGGCAGTCATCACCCAGAATGTAGATGATCTGCACGAACGTGCAGGCAGCAGAAATGTCACCCATCTGCATGGAGAACTGATGAAACTGCGCAGTTCCAAAGACGAACTGGCGACCATTCCCATTACCCATTGGGAACAGGACAAAGAGGCGAGACACCCCGACGGCAGTCTGTTGCGTCCCTATATTGTATTCTTCGGCGAGAATGTACCATGCTTTTCTTCAGCCGTTGAAATCGTCAAGACGGCAGACCTGTTTGTGGTGGTGGGAACTTCGCTGGCGGTTTATCCCGCGGCGTCATTGCTGGCATACGTTCCAAAAGACTGTCCTGTCTATGTTGTAGATCCAGGAGAACCGGACTTCGGAATTTACAGGAACAGGGTGGTACACATCCGGGAAAAGGCGAGCATCGGAGTTCCCTTGTTGTGCAAGGAACTGCGTGACAAATACCTGTAGTTTTGTCAAGACCATCACATCATAAAAGAAAGAGAGCCTGATTCGGAATCAGGCTCTCTTTCTTTATCCAATTGCCGGCATTGTCGTGGCAATGATTCAACAGCAGCGTGTGGGACTATGATTAGTCGTACCGCCAGCCGAAGAGATCTTCTATTTTCTCCGCTATATCATCATCCAGCAGCAGTTTTCTTCTATATTTCTTTCTAAAAACAGCCACTTCTTCTTTTGTATGTGACAACAGCAAGTGTCTTTCATACTTGTCTACATACTTATTGACGAAATAATCGGATGTAAGTTTCCTTACGGATTTGAAAGACCGCCCCATCATTGTCCACATCTTCTCAAACCATGCCCCTATCCACTTTCGCGCCGGTATGCCACCTACAAGCAAGCATATCACAATTCCTTTCACCCCCGTCCAACCCAATTGCGTATAAATGCCATAGCAGAGCAGAAAAACGCCTGCCACTACAAGGGACAACAAGAATAAGCCGGTAATCAATGCGCTAAGTATGGATAAGACCAACGACAATATGTTCTTCTTTTTGAGCGCAGGATAATCACCATGTTCTTCAAGGCATTTATCAAGTTCGGAAGAAATCTTCGCCACCAGGTCTGCTTCTTTCATATACCTAACTCTTTCGGACATTTTCATCAGCCTATCGCGTTTTTATTGGTTTTCCGCATTATCTTCATCGGACGAAGTCATCAGTTCGGCCATATAGTTTTCTCTGAAAGTCTCCAGATCCTTTTTGGAGAATAACTGCAGCAGTTTATATTCATACTTGTTTACAAACTTATTGCCGTAATAATTGACTAAATATGTCCATGACATAATGAATGACCATTTAAGTGCTTTCCACAGACAATATAGACAGCCTATAGAGAATAAGCCTATAATCCAATCACTCCATGCATCCACCTCACAATCAAAAATCCACTCAAGAATTCCGATGACGATACCCAAACCTGCAAATGCAAGTACACCACCAAGCAACGCCCCAACGACAGACAAAAGTATCATCGACAGATTCTTTTTTTCGAGTGCAGGATAGTCATTTTGCGCTTTGAGCCAGGCTGCAATTTCATTCATTTCTGCTTCCTCTGCCTTATCCTCTTCGTCTAATTCTTGAAGAACTTCATCTACATCATCATCATCGTCGTCATCCTTTTGGTTATCGGGGTTGCCTACGTAGAAAGTGGCTCCACAATAGGAGCAACGATACTGTCCCTTTGAAACAGGTGTGCATTTGTTTCCGCCACATTCAGGGCAGGTACATGTGTTGTTAGAAGTATTCATAACTGTTATTTTTAATGAGTAATGTTCATTCAGTGTTCTATCATATTATTATACTCAGTTGAGCAAATCTTGTATTTCCGACAGGTCGTCAGATACATACAGCACCTCCACCTGCGATGTGCCGTCGTCATATTCGTCAAGTTCGACCAATGAGTAGTAGGTAAACGTGTTATCCCCTTTTTCTACATTGACTTTGTAGGTTACATAGTACCCCCAGTAATCATCACCCGCCCAGTCCTCTCTAAATTTCCAGTCCAACATTTTCGTGTTGTATATTTTCTCCTGCTCTGTTATTTGCTTTCCGAACAAACCGGAAAGTTCGTCAAGATAAGCCAGCAAGAAGTCCTCGCCCAAATCGGAAGTTGAGTTCTCCCGTGTTTCGTCATATACCAGACACAGGACATCATCATCTTCTGCATAACTCGGAGCAAAGGCATCACACGAGGCAAGACCGATCAGGCACAACAGGCACAAAATCGGCATTAAGAATTTCGCTTTCATAACAATTTATTTATTAAGTGTTTCGTTTTCCATACAACCATACCGCAATAAAAAAGCGCAGATTCCGACTTGCCTGCTTGCAAATCAGAATCTGCGCTTTCGTATTGCGGCCAAACAAAAGAGAACCTACACCGATATGACTATGCCCATTGTATCCCTATATGCTGACACAATGCGACCGTACTCACATTCCACAGGCACTCATTGATACTCTTTGATTTTGACCTTAAATTTGAAAAGTTGCGAAGTTTTCGATTTGTCAAACGCAAAGCGTCAATAAACGCTACTCTATTATGTCCTGTTCACTCCAATGCAAACAAATAACACCTTGCATAGTGTGAAACGGCGGCAAAGGTACTGCTAAAATTTCAAATCTACAATACAACAGTTCAATTACACGACAATTAGCGGAGAATAAAGTAGTAGTAGTTAGCGGAGCCTCGCCGGGGACGCGGACGCCTCGTCCGCGGTTTCAATGTCTCTTCAACGGGCATTAATGGATCCAATCAACGGTCAATTACACGGCAATTAGCGGAGAATAAAGTAGTCATTAACGGAGAACCCACCGGGGACGAGGGAGGACACTGAAAAACCTCACAAATCTGTTTTTAGAGACTAAATTATTCGGTCCCCCAATCAGAAGAGTTCTCAAATATTGAATTCTCAAGGCGATATTTTTGAAAGCGGGGACTTTTTCAGTGCCCTCGGGACGCGGACGCCTCGTCCCCGGTTTTCAATGTCTCTTTAACGGGCATTAATGAAGCAGATTAATGAACTGTAGGTTTTTTATGTATTCGTGTGCTTCAAACAATAAGTGGAATAAGTACATCTAATTCCGCCAACAAGTCTTATTAGTCCTATCTGTCCCATTCGCCCAATCCGCCTAATTCGTTCCACCTCCTTAGAACTTCTCGAACAACTAGAACGTCTATCATCATCTCGTTGGCGGAATTAGTTTGCAAACAGCGTGTCTGTTCCTTCGGCATTGTGTCGGGTGTCTTTCCTTAAGCCCCACCTTCGGAGAGACTGAAAAGATCCTCTCCTGCATATATCTCGCTACTATCTCGCCACTCTCTATATGTCATTCTTATGTCATTCTTATGTCATTCTTATGTCATTCTTATGTCATTCTTATGTGATTCTTATGTGATTCTTATGGTATACCATAAGCACTTCCGAAGCAAAACCGAAAGAATATAGGGGGAATAATCCGTTGGCGGAATTATTTTGCCAACGGATAGGAAGTATATATAAGATATTATTTGCGTGTTCGGAATAATTGTTATAATTTTGCAGCAAATCTACGCCGGAGGGGTGTATGTCCGTGCCGGGGTGGGTTGACATATTGAATAGCGTTTATTGACGCTTTGCGTTTGACAAATCGAAAACTTCGCAACTTTTCAGCATTAAGGTCAAAATCAAAGTAAATCAATAGATGCCTATGGATGTGGCTTTCAGTCGCATTGTGTTTCCGTATAGCGGTGCAGTGTGTAGGTCATATCGGCGTAGGTTTCCTGTTGTTTATTTGACCTTAAAGGCAATGCGAAGGCCTCGATTTGTGGATAAGCAACTCGAGGTCTGCGCTTTTTGTATGTCTATGTACAAATAAACTAATAAATAAACTAATCCAAACAACCGCGTCGCCAAGACGCACAAAAGTATTATTTTTATGGAAAACGTAAGATTTACAGTGGCTGACCTCCAAGGGGAGAAAAAAAGTCTGTTAAACAACACTCCTCAAGACAAATTGGTTGAGAAATTCGGAAACGGTCATCTGACAGAGTTTTCAATCCAAAATGACATTCTCACTATCCGCACCACGAAAAAAATTTTCAGTGCACCAGTTGATGATGTGGTGGTTACCTATATGGTCAACAATTACGTAACTACCTACACATTCAAAAATACAAGGGGGGGGGGGTAAAATAACATTCACTAGTAATATGACCTATTTGGATCCGGATGATATAAGCAAGATAGAGGCTGTCATTGAACAGATGCCCGGATATAAGGGTAGAAACAAGGCAGACAAAGCCATGTATCTTATCTATGTAGCGATATTTGTGGTTGGAATAATTATATATGCTTTGTGTTAGATCGTAGGTTGCAGACAGACCTGTAAACAGAAGCCGATACCGACAAGATCTCCGACACAGACAACAGAAACTGCATACTCCGATTATTTCCACGAGGGTTAAAAACAGAATTATAGAAAAGAACTAATAAAGATATGGCAACATTACAACCGATCTATTGGGAACAACGGTCCGCGGACTCGTTTGTCTATAAGTTTCCCAATGACAACATTACGATGGGAAGTGTGCTGACGGTGAACGACAGTCAGGAAGCGTACTTCTACAAGAACGGAACGCTCTATGACAAGTTCGGGGCGGGAAGGCATGTCCTGTCGTCCGCCAATCTGCCACTGTTGCAACGGATAGTGAACAGCGTGTCGGGAGGCGATACGACATTCAAGGCAACGGTTCTTTTTGTCAGCAAACTGGCAAAACGCAACATCCTATGGGGTGCAGGAGGAATGCGCATCATAGACCCGTATTTCGAGATTCCTATCAAAGTGTCCGCACGCGGGCAGTACGGTATTCAGATAAAGGACGGCGGTCTGTTCATCCTGAAGTTTGTAGGTACGCAGGCAGGAGCGAACAAAGACTTGATCTATGAGCAGTTCCGTGCCGATGTGGTGGAAGCAACGAAAGTGACCATAGCGCGCTTCATGAAAGAGAAAGGCATCAACATCAATGAGTTGGGTACCGAATACAAGAATCTGAGTGCCGCCGTGTCCGCTGAACTGCAAAACACGTTCAACGAATACGGCATAGAACTGCTGAACTACAACATTGAGGACATATCCTTCAATGAGAACGACCCTGGCTACAAGACCGTTATGGAGGGAATAGCCGAGCGGTCGAGACTGAATAAGTTGGGTGTGAACTACGTCCAACAGAAGCAGTTGGATATCAGCCAGACAATGGCAGGCAACCAAGGCGCAGGAGTGTTCATGGGGGCTGGCATGGGAGCAGGTGTCGGTTTGGGCGTAGGGCAGCAGATGGGGCAGCAAATGGGGCAGATGTTTGGTCAGACGATGCAGAACAATCCTGCGACACAGTCACAAACACCACCTCCTCCGACAATGCCTTCGTTCTATGTTGCCAAAGATGGTCAGACGACAGGCCCGTTCCGTCTGGACGCTATACACAGAATGGTGGCAGGCGGAGAGATTGCAGCCACTACATACGTATATAAGGTTGGCGGCACGGCATGGGTTGCAGCGAACCGGGAACCTGAAATAGCACAAATGTTCTCCATGATTCCACCTCCACCCCCACAAATGTAACTGCCAAAACACGAGTATTATGAAAAATAAACTTACTTTTGCCGTTCTGTTCATAGTGTGCAGTGCGGCGGTAACCGGGCTGTTCTACTTGATTTTCAAGCAATTCTCCATTGCTATGATATGCTGCTCGGTGAGCGGTGCGATATTCTTCGGTTTATTGTTTGCCAAGATATTCGTTCTGTCTTCGCAAGATGCTCTGAGCATAAAGAACGTGGTTACCCTCCGTGCGATGACGATATCAATGCTTCTGCTATTCCTATGGACGGTGATATACGTATTTGCCTTTGGTGACTACAGCGATGCAGAGCGCGATCTGACGACACTATATATCGGTTATATAGTATTGTTCGTATTGGCATTGCTCTACTGCTTCATGGCAGGTCATAGTGCAAGCACGGCGGAAGCCAACAATGCGGCTATGCAACCCTGCCTGTCGGGCAAAGCCGACTTGCTGGCACTCTTACAGAGGACGCTTGTGGAAGTAAACAACGCAGAGGGAAGCATACAATCAGAGAACCAAAAGCAGATGTCGGCAGTGATCAACTTAGCCAAAAGTATGCCTGCCAGTGTGTTTGAGAACGAGCGGAACGCATCTCTGCTGGTAGAGAAAACAAATGCGGTTTCAGAATCCCTGACCAACGCAGAGGACGATACCACCGCCGAGGCTATCACCAAACTATTGCAAACCATAAAAACGATACGATAGATGGAAAGTACACTCAAATGTCCGGAATGTGGAGGCTCGAAATGTACGTCCGTCTCAAAGGACAAATACCGTTGTCTCTACTGCGGAACGACGTTCAATGCAGGAGGTATCATTCCGAAAGAGACAGCGGTCGTTCCCAAATCTGACGTTACACCGGAAATAGTGGAAACGGAAGAAATCAGCCAGCCGCAAAGGATAAGGATACACGACCGCAATCGTATAGTTGCTATCCTCCTCGCGTTCTTATTAGGCGATGTGGGAGGGCAGTTCTTCTATCTGGGTTCGCCCATAAAAGGCATACTCTGTATTCTGTTTTGCTGGACATGGATACCCGCCATCATAAGTGCCATACATGGTATTCTGCTGATCATAATGGGTGATGACGGTTTCGATGAGGCATATAATTACTACCAACCCGAATAAAAAACAAATCAACAGACATTATTTAGTTATGAAAAGATTACATTTATTCATTGCGCTTGCCGTAGTGGCGAGTATGACATTGGCTTAGTGCGGGAGTTCCACAGATACTATGATTGACAAGTATGAGGAAGCCCTCAAAAACGGAGATGAGACCAAAGCATCGCAAATTGCAGATAAACTTGATGAACGCGAACTGAGCGAGGAACAACTGGAGCGTTTCATGGAGATAACTGTTGAGTATATCGACAGCGCATGGGACGAAGAATGGGGAGATTTGGACTAATAGACCACATTTTATCCATCTATCCAAGAAAAAGTTATAAACTAACAATTAAAACAATTAAAACAATGACACAGCAAGATGTTACAATGTTCATGATGCAGTATGGGAATTACTTTCCAAATGGAACGCAATTCCAATTGCAGGAAATGTTATTACAAACGGAAAATTTATCAATAAGCAACCTAATGTCTCTCCCGCTGAAAGATCCGAAAAGAATCACATTATTTGCATATCTGGTGGGTGCATTTGGAGTTGACAGGTTTATGCTTAAGCAGAAGACATCGGCAATAATCAAACTGGCGATAACTGTTTGTTATATATTGTCTATCCCTCTTATGTATGTATCTGCAGCAGTAGGAGGTACCATGTTTTTTTGCACAATGCTGGCAATATTTATCTGGTGGATTATAGACATCGCAACTGCTTCCAAGAGAGCGAGAGCCATGAACTATACTACGCTTATGACGTATTTGGCACATTGATTTATACACAATTGGCATAGAGATAAACATAATTAGATGACGGAAACGCAATAGTTGCTTCGGCACTATTGCGTTTCTTGGTTATTACGACTCTCTGTTGCGTATTTGCTTAAAAAGCAGTAACTTTGCAGTCTGAAAAGATATTTCCGATGAAACAGACAGTCTTCTTAACCGGTGCTACGGGCACCATGGGATATGCGGGTATGCAGGAGATACTGCGCTACCCCGAACGATATACACTGCGCATACTGGCACGTCCGAGCGCAAAAAACAAAGCCATGCTGGCAGCGCTTGCCGACCGCGTGGAGATAGTATGGGGCGACCTGACCAATTACGACGACGTACTGAAAGGCGTAACGGGTAGCGACATCGTGCTGCACGTGGGCGGTATGGTATCGCCGCAAGCCGATTACCGCCCCACCGCCACCCGCAAGACCAATATCGCTGCGGCAACGTATGTCCGTGATGCCGTGCTGGCACAGGGCGACAAGCAGCCGCGCGTGGTCTATATAGGCAGCGTGGCGCAAATGGGCGACCGCCGCGAACCGCTCCACTGGGGGCGCACGGGCGACCCGATATGCGTATCGGCATACGACCACTACGGGCTGACCAAGGCGGCAGCCGAGTGGATTATCACCAACTCGCCCATCCGCCGTTGGGTGAGCCTGCGCCAGTCGGGCATTCTCTACCCCGCTATCCTCAAGAACTTTGACCCGATTATGTTCCACGTGCCGATTCGCGGCGTGCTGGAATGGGCGACCGTAGAGGACAGCGGGCGGCTGCTGGAGCGTGTGTGCCGCGAGGAGGTGCCCGACGAGTTCTGGAACAACTACTACAATATCGGTTCGGGCAAAGAGTACCGCATTAATAACTATGAGTTCGAAAGTCTGATTCTAGAAGCAACAGGTTGCCCGCGCCCCGAACAGATATTTGATACCAAGTGGTTTACCACCCGCAATTTCCATGGAATGTGGTATGCTGATGGCGACCGACTGGAGAACTATCTGCACTTCCGCGCCAATGTGCCTATCCGTGAGTATTTCCGCCAGATGGCACAGGCAGACAGCATCCCGAGTGCTATCAAATTTGCGTCCAAAACCAAGATTGCCAAGTTGTTCCCGCACTGCGTGAAATTGGCAATGCGGATGATGGCGAACTCCAAAGAGCATGGCACACAATGGTGGATACACAATAATATCAAGCCGCGTATCCACGCCTACTACGGCAGTATGGAAGCCTATAAGGCTATACCCGACTGGAAGCATATTGACCTGAGCCACAACAGCGAGGAGGCGGTTACTCTCGACCATGGTTACGATGAGCAGAAACCGATGTCGCTGTTTACCATTGAGGATATGCAAAAGGCAGCCGCTTTCCGCGGGGGCAAGTGTCTATCCACAGAGATGGCGCAAGGCGACTGGGACACACCCTTGGAATGGCAGTGTGCCGAGGGGCATCGCTTCACCGCCTCGCCGCGTGTGGTACTGCTCGGCGGACACTGGTGCCCCGAATGTATGCCGTGGCCTTATCGGGACGAACCGAATCCGCGCCCGTGGCACTGGGACAAAGTGGCAAAGCACAACCCGTTCTTCGCGCAGATATGGGCTCCGCTACACGACCCCGACGAGGACAACGTCTATGGTCCCGAGGTTTTCGACGGGTGGGAGAAAGCAAACAAGTAACTTCTATCCCTTGCCCCCTCTCTTTATTCTCGGAGGCAGTTTTTTCCGTTGCATAGCATAACTAACTAAAATATTATGAGGAAAAAGTTTCTCTTTACCCTATTGGCACTGATGTGTACAATAGCGGGTGCAGGCAGCATGTTTGCACAAGCGCAGTGGGGTATCAACCTGCTGCAGAACCCTTCTCCCGACACGGAGACACAATTCACAGGCTGGACGAAATCCGGCAACGGCTCATGGCAAATAAATGACGGCTATGTGCAGTCATCGAACAAGGAGTCCGTACTCACACAGACGGTGGACCTTGCGGAGAAAGGCTTTTCCGCTGACGATTTGGCACAAGCCAAGTTGCTGGTCTCCGTGCGTTATGAGATTCTTAAATACGGTCGTGCGGGCAGCGGTATATGCAGGGCGATGGTAGTTTGCCTTGATGCGGCGGATTCTCCGTTAGACACGCTCTATGCGGTGAACAAAACACAGTTCGATGCTGTCGATGTGCCGCCCACAGCAGCCGTTGCAATGTCCTCTTTGCCGGCAGGGGTATCCAAGGTGCGCTATGAACTGCATGGCAAGGATCATAAGTATTGGGCTGGAAATTATGGTCCCCGTTTCACGGATATGGGTATGGCACTTTGCCGTCTCGCCGATACGTACAGTGCTTCTGTGGATCCGGCTATGGGCGACAGCATCGCACTGAGCAAGACGACAGGCATCGCGCTCGGTGACACCATTACGGTTACTGCCAAATATGCGGAACACCCGATTCTGAGCCTTTCCACCAATACCCTCCAGCAGATTGAGGGCAACAAAATCATCTGCCGTGGTAGCGATATGGTGGTGAGTGCGCATTTGGCATATTCTCACACCATTACAGCGGATGTGGAGCATGGTACCTTGACCGCCTCTCCCGCTGCGGCTATGATGGGAGACACCATCACGCTCAGCAAGACATTGGATGAGGGATGCACTTTTGGTCAATATATCGCTACACCCGACGTGAAATGGATAGATGGCAACCGCTTCGTCATGCCCGACGAAGATGTTACTATCCGTTGGGTTTTATATCAAACGCACACCGTACCGTTCTTCGAAGGCTTTGAGGAAAATAACACGCAAGGTCAAGCGGTTGCCGGCTGGTGGCAAGAGAGTGAAAAAGGAGATTATGTATGGCTTGCCAACTCTACTGAAACCTCTGACAACCGCCGACCTTATGCCGGTCAATGGAATGTCACCCTCAGGTATAACAATACAGATTGGTTGTTCTGCAAGATTACATTGGAGACTGGCAAACGCTATTTGTTCTCTATGTACGCACGGCAAAACACCTCTACGGCAGCCGATGCAAACATAAGCGTATATCTGGGCGATGACATCCAAAAAGATGCCATGACCACGAATATCATGCCCAAAACAGGTGTGGTATCTGGCAACTACCAACAACTGACAGCCGCTTTCTCTGTACCGGAAACCAAAGACTATGTCTTGGGAATACGCGGAGAAATCGGTTTCGATCCTATGTATCTGAGTATCGATGACATCCGTATTACAGAAAGCATGCCCCATGCTGTTACATGCGTCTCCTCGGAAATAGGCACGTTTAGTGCCGACCGTACATCGGCTTATGCCGTAGATACGGTTACTCTGTCGGCTGTCATTCCGCAGGGATATACCCTGTCGCAGTATATCGCCACGCCCGACGTGAAATGGATTGACCGCAATCGCTTTGTTATGCCCGATGAGGAGGTTGTCATCCGTATGGAAACAGGACGCCTCTACAGTGTACCGTTCTTCGATGGCTTTGAGGAGAACAACGGGCAAGGTCGCCCTGTAGCCGGCTGGTTGCAGCAGAGTGTCAGCGGCGACTCGGTATGGACTGCCAACTCGACGATGACCAACTATAATCGCACCCCATTCGATGGTCAATGGAATGCCATACTGTACGACAGCAACTGTGATTGGCTGTTGAACCACTTTGCCTTGGAGGCGGGAAAAGAGTACCGCCTGAGCCTGTATGCACGCCAATCTGGTAATTCTTCGGGAGCATACCTGAGAGCCTACCTGGGTAATCAGGCAACTCTCGACTCGCTGAAGACTATTGTCATTCCCTCTTCCTCTGTTAAGAACGGAGACTATCAGTTGTTTACCGGCACTTTCACGGTGTCGGAGAGCGGTGTCTATGTTTTGGGAATTCAAGGTCGAGGCTATTCGTCCAATCATCTCAGCATAGATGACATCCGTCTTACGGAGAATGTATCTCATACTGTCCAGACAGCCGCTTCCGAGTCCGGTACGATTAGGCTCAACAAGACCCTGGCAATGTGCGGCGACACTATCCGGTTGAGCCGCACTATGGCAGAGGGCGAAGTCTTCATACGCTATACGGTCAATACGGCATTGCAATGGCTCAACGACACCTGTTTCTTAATGCCAGATGAAGATGTCATTGTCGGTATGACCGTACTGCCTACTCACTCTCTCCCCTTTGTCGAAGGCTTCGAAAATGGCAATACCGACCAAGAAGCCGTGGCGGGTTGGTTGCAACAGAGTGAAAAAGGAAATGGCGTGTGGTTTGCCAACTCTACCCAAACAGACTACTATCGCACCCCGTACGAAGGACAATGGAATGTTACCCTTAAGTTTGGCAACACCGCTTGGCTGTTCAACAAAGTGCAGTTGGAGGCTGATACCGAATACGATATGTATCTCTTTGCCCGCCAGGACCAAAGTAACAAGTCCTATGCCAACCTGCGGGCGGCACTTGGCAACGATGCCGACAAAGACGCTATGAATCTGGAGATTCTGCCTGCAACGGGACTGACCAACGGAGACTATCAACTGCTGCACTGCCGTTTCTCTGTTCCTGCAAGCGGAAAATATGTGCTGGGCATTCGTGGAGAGGTTACCCGCGACCCTATGTATGTGAGCATTGATGACATCCATATCCAGAAGCGTATGCCGCATACTATCCGAACAGCCAATCCCGAGTTGGGTACGCTCACGCTGAGCAAGACGGAAGCATACGTGGGAGACACCGTCTCGGTAGAATATACTATGAACGACGGGTGCTATTTCCGTGCCTTTACTGCCACGCCGAGTGTAAAATGGATCGACGCTAAACGTTTCATTATGCTTGGGGAGGATGTTACTATTGGTATCGATGCCATTCTGCCGCACGCCATCCCCTTCTTCGAAGGCTTTGAGGAGGGTAATGCACAAGACGAACCGATAACCGGTTGGGTAGTGCAGAGTACATCCGGTTCCGGTCGCTGGGAAGCCAACACAAAGTATACCGATTGTAACCGTACACCGTATGCCGGCAACTGGAATGGTACACTGCGTTATAACAATGATTGCTGGATGTTCAATGTCCTCGCGCTGGAAGCAGGCAAAGACTATATCCTGTCTTTCCGCGCACGGCAAGACAAAACTACCGGTGCGTATGTCAGAGCCTGTCTGGGGGCCGCATGCCATAAAGACTCTATGAAGATACAACTCATGAAAAATCAGAGTCTGGTCAATGGCGATTACCAACCGGTCGTTGTCCGCTTCTCTGTAAAGACCTCGGGCAACTATGTGCTGGGTATCCTCGGTATTGCCAACTATACCCCGACATATATGTCCATAGATAATATCCGTGTTGAGGAGTGTACCACGCAATATACGCTTACACCCGCTGCCAACGAAGGCGGTTTGCTGACCCTTAGTGCCGGCACGGCTTATCCGTGTGATACCATTACCGTGCGCCGTACCATGAACGACGGATATGCTTTCTGCCGCTACAACACAAATATCCCTGTACGCTGGCTTACCGACAGCACGTTTGTTATGCCCGATGAAAATATCACCGTAGAAATGACGACTCTGCCGGCAAAACCAGTCCCCTTCTTCGACGGCTTTGAAGAGGGCAATACCGACCAGGAATCGGTGGCAGGATGGCTTGTAACGGCCTCTGAAGCCAATATCTATTGGCAGGCAGACAACACTCGCACTCCGTATGAAGGCGCATGGACGGCTTACTTTAGTGCCTACGGAAACAATAGTTGGATGTTCAATGCCCTCACCTTGGAAGCAGGCAAAACCTATACGGTTTCTATCCATGCCAAGCAGACGGTTCCCGCAACAAAATCTACGGCACAGACCTTGCGCATTGGTTTGGGAAGCACCTGCAACGAAACGGCTATGACTACCGAACTCGTTCCTGTCACGGTTGTTTCGGACACACTCTATCAGACTATAGTGGCTGACTTCACCGTACCGCAGACCGCTACCTACGTACTGGGTATCCGCGGCTATGCCGTGTCCGGATATGGTATCGTGCTGGACAACGTGCGCATAGCAGAGAAAAGCAATACACAATATGCTATCTTTGTCGCCGACTCGGTATTTGGCAGTCCCGTAGTGCCTTCTTCCGCTGCTATGGGAGACACCATAGCCGTGAGCCATGACATAGACCCCGCATACCTCTGTATATCATATAGTACGGATAAAACGGTTCGCTGGACTGACCCACGACATTTCATCATGCCCGATGAGACGGTTACGGTTAGTATGCAGGCGCTCAAAGCAAAGACCATCCCCTTCTTCGACGGCTTTGAAGAGGGCAATACCGACCAGGAAACCGTGACGGGTTGGCTGCAACAGAGTGAAAATGGTAGTGGCGTATGGAGAGCCAACTCCACCAAAACAGACTACAATTGTACCCCGTACGAAGGACAATGGAATGTAACATTGGGCTATGATAACACCGATTGGCTGATGCAAGGCTTTGCCTTTGAAAAACGCAAAGCCTACAGGGTCTCGCTCTATGCGCGTCAGGATGACCAATATAAATCGGATGCCACCATCAGCATTTGTCTTGGTTCGGAACTGGACAAAGACTCTATGACTGTCCAACTCTTGCCTCAAACGGGTATCATCAATGGCGATTACCAACTGCTGGAAACCGCTTTCTCCGTGCCTGCTACCGCTTCCTATGCATTGGGTATTCGCGGCTATATCAGTTCCGGCCCGTATTATCTGTCCATTGATAATATCACAATTGAGGAAATACCCGTAGAGGAGGTAACGCCCCATGTAAGTGCTACATCGCTCAACCTGCCGGGGGCGGACGAAACGGCTGTCCGCAACGCCCTGTCGGCACTTACGCTCACTGCCGTCGATGCCCGGGATAGTGTCGTCTATACCTTTACCAACAAAGCAGACATCTGGACGATTGATTGGAAACTCAAAGAGGCTACCTGTTCACTGCTCTCTGCCGACTTGCCTGTCGGCTACATCTTTGCCAACGACACCGAGACGGTTCACGTCACTCTCGAGAATGTCGGCACGGGCGTACACAACGCAACGGCTAACACCCTTCAAGTATATCCCAACCCCGCTGTGGAAAATATCTGCATAACGGGGGCTGCGGACATCATCACGATATACAACCTTGCAGGACAAATTGTACTGCGTGTGCCTGCGGAAGAAGGGAAGACCATTATTGATATTACCGCTCTGCCCGCAGGACTCTATATGGTTCGTTCTGTTGGCAGCATAGCCCCTGTGATAGTGAAGTGACTTGAAGCAAAATAATTCAAAATAAAGTATTTCTGTAGAAATACATAGCAGTCATTCAGCCCCGCATTGCTCCAAATAAGCAATCTGCGGGGCTGATTGAATGTATAATCTGCTGATGAAACCTTTTTCTGCGAACGAATAGGGTGATAGCATTATTTTAGCCCCTCCTTTTGAGGGTAGTGGGAAAGTCTGTTCGTTTCTCCACGACCCCTCAAGCCGACCTCATCGACCCTTAAACGACCCTTAAACGACCCCTAAACGAATTTCTGCTTATATCTTATATTGGGAAACGCAACTTCAACGGAAACAATTCATGGCAACAATCAGTATGTTTTCACTATTGCCAAAAAGGAATATGAAAACCGCAAATACCATACTTTGGGCAATTATCACATGGTGCGGGTTACCTTGTGGTACCACTCTCCTCTATTTGCGTAGAGTGAAAAAATGTAGTAACTTTGTGCGCTATTTGTGCAAATAGCATTGTATAAGATATTTACCTACAGAGATATGAAGAAATTTAAGGAGTATAAACAACTGAATTTGCCGGAATTGAGCCGCGAGGTGCTGGCTGACTGGGAGAAGGAAGACCTGTTCCACAAGAGTATCACGACACGCGAGGGACACCCGCAGTTCCTGTTCTTCGAGGGTCCCCCCTCGGCAAACGGTATGCCGGGTATTCACCACGTGCTGGCACGTACTATCAAGGATACATTCTGCCGCTACAAGACTATGCAGGGCTATCAGGTACAGCGCAAGGCGGGTTGGGACACCCACGGACTGCCTGTGGAACTGGGTGTGGAGAAGATGCTGGCTATCACCAAAGAGGACATCGGCAAGAAAATCAGTGTGGACGAGTACAACGCCGCTTGCCGCCGCGAGGTGATGAAATATACCAAGGAGTGGACCAACCTGACGAAGCAGATGGGCTATTGGGTGGATCTGGAGAACCCGTATATCACCTACGACAACAAGTATATCGAGACACTCTGGTACCTGCTCAAACGCTTGTACGAGAACGGCTACCTCTACAAGGGCTATACTATCCAACCTTACTCGCCTGCTGCGGGCACGGGCTTGTCGTCGCACGAGTTGAACCAGCCCGGTTGCTACCGTGATGTGAAAGACACCACCTGCACGGCACAATTTAGAATTAAGAATTATGAATTAGGAATTAAGAATGATAGTCCTCTCTATGCCCTCGCATGGACGACCACGCCGTGGACATTGCCGAGCAATACCGCCCTCTGCGTAGGACCGAAGATTGACTATGTGGTGGTGCGCGGGGAGAACCCCTATACCAAGATACCGGCTCTCTACCTGCTGGCGGAGGCTTGCCTGCATACTTATACCAAAGAGTTGGGCGAAGCCCCCGAGATACTCTGGCGCGGCAAAGGCACCGACCTCGTCGGTATGGAGTATGAGCAACTTATCCCGTGGGCAAAGCCCGACGGCGATGCATTCCGTATCATTGCAGGCGACTACGTAACCACCGAGGAGGGTACGGGCATCGTACATATTGCGCCGACTTTCGGTGCAGACGATGCGTTTGTGGCAAAGAAAGCGAATATCCCGGGTATGGTATTTATGACCAAGAAAGGCGAGCAACGCCCGATGGTGGATATGACGGGCAAGTTCTTCCTGCTTGAGGATATGGACGAGGCGTTTGTGGCAAAGCATATCGATGTAGAGGCATACAAGCCGTGGGCAGGACGCTTTGTGAAGAACGCTTACGACCCCAATCTGACGGAGAAGGACGAGACCCTCGATATCAGTATCTGCATAATGCTGAAAGCCGAAAACAAAGCCTTCCGCATAGAGAAACACGTGCATACCTATCCCCACTGCTGGCGCACCGATAAGCCGGTACTCTACTACCCGCTTGACTCGTGGTTTATCCGTTCCACCAAGGCACGCGAGGAGATGATTCGTCTCAACAACACCATCCACTGGCAGCCAGAATCGACGGGTACGGGGCGTTTCGGCAAGTGGCTCGAGAACTTGAACGACTGGAACCTCTCCCGTTCGCGCTACTGGGGTACACCGCTGCCTATCTGGCGCACCGAGGACGGACAGGAAGAGATATGTATCGGGTCTATCAAGGAACTCTTCGAGGAGATAGACAAGTCCATCGCTGCGGGCTTTATGAAAGAGAACCCATACCCAAAACACGTGGTGGGCGACTACTCCAAGGCGAACTACGACCCATCGGTGATCGACCTGCACCGCCCGTATGTGGACGGCATCATTCTCTGCTCGCCAAGCGGCAAGCCGATGAAGCGCGAACTCGACCTGATAGATGTATGGTTTGATTCGGGTGCGATGCCGTATGCGCAGAACCACTATCCGTTTGAGAACCAGGACGCTCCGCGCACGGCAGACTTTATCTGTGAGGGTGTGGACCAGACCCGCGGTTGGTTCTTTACGCTGCATGCTATCCATACGATGATAGAGGACAAAGTGGCGTACAAGAATGTGATTTCCAACGGATTGGTGCTGGATAAGAACGGAAACAAGATGTCGAAGCGGTTGGGCAATGCGGTGGACCCGTTTGCAACGCTCGACAAATACGGTGCCGACCCTGTGCGCTGGTATATGCTGACCAACTCCAGTCCGTGGGACAACCTCAAGTTCGACCCCGAGGGCGTGGACGAGGTGCGCCGCAAGTTCTTCGGCACGCTCTATAATACGTATGGTTTCTTTGCCTTGTATGCGAACGTGGATTCGTGGCAACCGAATGGTGATCAAGGCGTTCTGACGGAAATCGACAAGTGGATTTTGAGCCGCCTGAACTCGCTCATTCAGGAGGTTACCGCCGATTATGAGGCATACGAACCCACCAAGGCGGGGCGTGCTGTCTCCGACTTTGTGCAGGACGACTTGAGCAACTGGTATGTACGCTTGAACCGCAAACGTTTCTGGGGCGGGGAGATGAACGCTGACAAGCAGGCGGCATATACCACGCTCTACACCTGTCTGAAGACCGTGGCGCAACTGATGGCACCCAATGCACCGTTCTTTGCTGACCGCCTCTATCGCGACCTAACCGACGAGACCGTGCATCTGAGCAACTGGCCGAAAGCCGACGAGGCATTGATTAATAAAGATTTGGAACGCAGTATGTATCTGGCTCAGCAGGCTACATCGATGATACTGAGTTTGCGCAAGCGTGCCGAGAAAAATGTGCGTCAGCCGTTGCAGAAAGCCGTTATCCCCGCGCCCGACAAAGAGACGCTGCAAGCCCTGCTTCATGTGCAAGACCTGATCAAGAGCGAGGTGAACGTGAAGGAGTTGGTTATCACCACCGCCGAGAACTCGGAGGTGAAACTGGTGAAGAAAATCAAGCCGAACTTCAAGGTCTTGGGCAAGAAAGTGGGCGGCAAGATGAAAGAACTGGCTGCGGCTATCAGTAAGATGACACAGGATGAGATTGCGCAGTTTGAAGCAGCGGGGATGTTCCGCCTGCTGGATATTGACCTTGTGGCAGAGGATGTGGATATCATTACCGAGGATATGCCAGGCTGGTTGGTTGCCAACAATGGTATCCTTACCATCGCCCTCGATATCGAACTGAACGATGCTTTGATAGAAGAAGGTATCGCCCGCGAACTGATTAACCGTATCCAGAACCTGCGCAAGACATCGGGGCTGGAGATAACCGACCGTATCGCCATTGAGATAGAGCGCCGCGACGAGATAGCCGCTGCTGTGGAGCACTGCCGCGACTACATCGCTTCGCAAGTACTGGCAACATCGCTCACGCTTGTGGACAAAGTGGCAGAGCCGCAAGTGCTCGATATGGACGGCTATATGGTAAATATAAGTATCAAGAAAGCATAAATAGTAATTATATATGAAAAAGAATATCTTACGTATCGCCATCGTGGCACTGGTAGGAGCCTTAATGGCATCGTGTATTGGCGTCGAAGAACCCATGAATGGTAACATTGTCGGACTATGGTTGGAAGATGGCAAGGAACACTATGTCCGTTTCACCACGGAACAGGCGGATACAACGTACCAATATGGCTACGAGTGGGACGAGGCAGACAAAGTTACCGAAGAAGATGTACTGAACGACAAGCCAGGCAATGGTTGGTTCAAGTGACTGTTGGAGAAACCGCAACTGAAAGAAATCCACCTGATGAGCAATAACGGTGGCGACATTCCGAAGATTTACACCATCACCAAACTCACAGACACCGAACTGCAATACTACGAAAAGGAGCAACCGAAAAACAAATTCTCCTTCTCACGTATGAAATAATGAAACGCTTTTGGAAGATATTTGGTATCACATTCGGTGCGATAGTGGGTATCGTGTTGGCTGTGGCGTGCGTGGCGATTTGGCTGATATTCACGCCTGCACGGCTGACACCTATCGTGCGGCAAGTGGCGGACAAGTACATCACATGCGAACACGAGGTGGGCGAGGTGGACTTGACGTTCTTTTCCACTTTCCCCGAGTTCGGATTGCGCGTGGACGGACTCTACCTCATTAATCCTACGGAGGGGGCACAGAGCGATACGCTCTTGGCGGCACCCGAGATGGTCGCTACGGTGAACATAGTGGAGTTCTTGCAACACAGCAATCTGGTAGTCAAAGAGTTGTCTTTGCCCAATGCAGTGGCGAATATCTATATCGCCGCCGATGGTACGACCAATTTCGATGTATTTGCGCTCTCATCGGACACCACGGCTGCCGATACCACTTCTTCGGGGCTGCCTTTCAAGCAAATCAGCGTGGACGCCGCCCGTATTGAGGGGCGGTATATCTCATTTGTGGACGAAAAAGACAGTATCTCCGCTTCGCTGGCGAACACCACGCTGGCGGCTCGTATCGGCAGTTGGGACGATGTGCTGCTGACGCTCCAATCGGAGGCAGTCAGTGCCACGCTCGGCGATACGCAATATGCGGACAGCCTACAGGTGGCAGTCTCCTTGCCCGCCTCGGTGGACTTGGAGAATATGCACTTTGCGCTCCGCAAGGCGATGTTGCAAGTGAACGAGTTTGCCTTGCAGTTGGACGGCACAGCCGACCTTGCCGACTCTGTCTCCTTAAATATGCACGCGCGTGCGAACGACTGGCAGATAGCACCTTTGCTGGCACTTTTGCCACCAACACTGACGGATATGCTCCGCGACATCGAGGTGGACGGACGCGTGTCGTTTGTCGCGGGTGTATGCGGGGTCTATAGCGGGTCGCAGATGCCGCTGGTAGATGCCCATTTGGTGCTGGAGGACGGGCGTGGCAAGTACACCGCATTGCCCTACACTCTGCGCGATGTCGCCTTGGATGCCGATGCACATATCGACCTCAACGACGACAAGGCAAGTGCGGTACAGATACATTCGCTCACCGCAAAGACCAAAGACAGCAGAATAGATGCTTCGGGTGAGGTGTCCGAACTGATGGCGGATATGTTGCTCGACCTCGAACTGAACGCCGATTTGCACCTGCCCGACGTTGCGTATTTCCTGCCCGACAATATACTAACCACTGGACAAGGTCAGGGCAAGGTCAGGGCGAAGATACATCTGAGCGACCTCACGGATATGCGTTTGGAGCGTGGGCATTTCAGCGGCGACATCCGCCTGCAAAGCGTGGATTTCCAAATGGACAGTATGCTGGCTAAACTGCCCGATACGCACCTGCAATTTACCTTGCCCAACCCCAAGCCGTCGCATAAGTCAGTCGGTTGGCTGGCGGCACAAGTGTCGTTGCAAAGTGTTGATTTCGAGATGATTGATGCACTGACAGCACAACTCGGGCAAACCGATTTGCAACTTGAGGCAAGCAATATCTTGGGCAGCAGTCCTGTCCTTTGCGCTACGCTCGGACTGCAATCCGCAGCACCTTTGCATGCCGCAATGGACAGTATGGAGGCAACCATCGCTGCCCCGCATCTGACCGCCTACGCAGAGTACAACACCAAGGACACAACTGCAGTGCCTACTTTGCAGGCGAACCTCTCGTTCGACGACCTGCGCGGATACTACACGGATATGCAGGCACATCTGTCCAAGTCTTTGCTGGAGGCGAACCTCCGTCCCGGCAAGCGCAACAAGTCCGTGCCGCGTCTGGAGGCATCCGTCCAAACAAAGGCGCTTGAGGGCAAGATGGGCGATGACGTGCAGGTGAAGACAGCGGTGCTTTCTCTCAAGGCGTCGGCACGTTACAACAAACAGGGTGAGAACCTGCTCTTGCAATGGAACCCGAAACTGGATGTTGATCTGCAGTCGGGTGAAGCGCATTTGGCGGCTATCGGCAAGCCTGTTTATATCCCGCAAATCACATTCACCTATTCGAATAAAGACTTCCAAATCGCCCAGTCGCAAGTGCGGGTGGGCAACTCCGACTTCGCCCTCTCGGGCGAGGTGCAGAATATCGGCGCATGGCTGCGCAAACAGGGCACTTTGGAGGGCGAACTGAACTTTGTCTCCGACCATACCGATGTGAACGAACTGATGGCACTCTGCTCTGCCGACTCGGGCAGCGAGGAGCAACCCGCAGAGACCAACGTAGCAGCCAACACCAAAAACGAAAACAACGAAAAATACGCAAACAACGCCAAAAATGACGAACCTTCGCCATTTTTGGTCCCCCTCGGTGTGGATGTCGCCCTCAACACGCACATCAAAGAGGCTGTGGTGTTCAACGAGGTGGCGCACGACCTGAAAGGCAAACTCTACATCAAAGACGGCACACTCGTGCTGGACGAGATGGGTTTCGTCTGCAATGCCGCCAAACTGCAACTTACTGCTATGTACCGTACCCCGCGCCGCAACCATATCTATGTCGGTCTTGACTACCACATGCTCGACATCGACATTGCCGAACTCATCCGCATGATTCCGCAACTCGACTCTGTCGTTCCGATGTTGCGTGCTTTCAAGGGCGCGGCGGAGTTCCACCTTGCGGCGGAGACCTACACCAATGCCAAGTACGAACTGAAGCCCTCTACCTTGCGAGGAGCATGCAGTATCTTCGGCAAAGACCTTGTCGTGATGGACAACGCAACGTTCAGCAAAATATCCAAGTTGCTGCTTTTCAACAAGAAAACCGAGAATAAAGTGGATAGTATCTCCGCCGAACTGACGGTCTATAAGAAGGAGATAGATGTCTATCCGTTCTGTGTCTTGCTCGACAACTATATGGTGGCTCTCGGCGGACGGCACAACCTCGATATGACTTTCGACTACGACATCAACGTCCTTTCGCCTATCTATTTGGGCGTGAACGTATCGGGCAATATCGACGACCTGAAAATCAAATTGGCGAAGTGCAAGTTTGCCAAAGATTTCCGCCCTGTCTTCCACGGCAAGACCGACACCCAGTCGGCGGAACTTCGGCAAATGATTCGCGACTCCATGCGTAAAAACGTAAAAATCAAGTAAATATGAAAAAATCAATCCTACTCGGCATTGCCGCAATCACGCTTATGGCTTGCAACAACGACAACCCGTTCCTCACCCCGCAGAACACTCCCTATGGGGTACCCGCTTTCGACAAAGTGAAAGTGGAGCACTACATGCCTGCCTTCAAGGAGGCCATCGCCCAAAACGAGGCTGAAATCAACGCCATCGTCAACAATCCCGAAGCACCGACCTTCGAGAACACCATCGTCGCTCTCGACCGTAGTGGTCTGCTGCTTGAGCAGGTCAGCGGCGTGTTCTTCAATGTCCTCGAGGCAGACGGCAACGACGAAATGAACCGTATCGCCGAGAAAGTAACTCCCATGCTCTCCGACCTGAGCGACGGTATCCTGCTCAACGACAGCCTGTTCCAACGCATCAAGTTTGTGTACGACCAGCGCGAGCAACTCGGGCTGAACGCCGAGCAGATGCGTCTTCTAACCGAGACCTACAAGCATTTTGCCCTCAACGGTGCCAACCTGCTGCCCGAGCAGAAAGAACGTCTCAAGGAGATCAACAGCGAGTTGGGTTTGCTGTCGCTGCAGTTCGGCAACAACGTGGTAGCCGAGACCAACGCCTACCAACTCTTCATCACCGACGAGAACGAACTCAAAGGGCTGCCCGAGAGCGCGAAAGCCGCTGCCAAAGAGGAGGCAACCGCTACCGGTCGCCCCGATGCGTGGCTCTTTACACCCAAGCGCACTTCGTTCACGCCCGTACTGCAGTACTGCGAGAACCGCGACTTGCGCCGCGAACTGCTGCTGGCATACACCACCCGTGGCAACCACGACAACGAGTACGACAACAAAGCCGTTATCGTTAAGACGATGAAACTGCGTGTAGAGAAAGCGCACCTCTTCGGTTACGACTGCCCCGCCGACTATATCCTCGCCGATTGCATGGCGCACGATGCGAAGACCGTGGACGCTTTCCTCCAATCCGTTTGGGAACCAAGCCTCGCTGCTGCCAAGCGTGAAGCCGCTGAACTGCAAACGCTTATGGACAAAGACCTCCCGGGCGAGACCCTCCAACCGTGGGACTGGTGGTACTATGCCGAGAAACTCCGCAAGGCAAAATACGACCTCGACGAAGAGCAACTCAAGCCCTATTTCGAACTCAACAACGTCCGCAACGGGGCTTTCCAACTGGCACACAGCCTCTACGGGCTCAATTTCGAGCAACTCACCGATATGCCCGTCTATAATCCCGAGGTCGAGGTATTCAAAGTAACCGATGCCGAGGATAATCTGGTGGGTATTCTCTATACCGACTATTTCCCGCGTGCAGGCAAACGCCCGGGCGCATGGATGAACAACATCTGCAACCAGTACGTGGATGCCAACGGTGTGGACCATCGTCCTGTCATCATCAATGTCGGCAACTTCAACAAGCCCACACAAGGCAACCCCTCGCTCCTTTCTATGGACGATGTCGAGACCCTCTTCCACGAGTTCGGACACGCCCTCCACGGACTCCTGTCCAAGGCGACCTACAAGAGTCTCTCCGGCACCAATACCCCGCGCGACTTTGTGGAACTGCCCTCGCAGTTTATGGAGAACTACTGCTATCGCCCCGAGATAATGAAGACCTATGCTTTTCATTATCAGACCGGTGAGGTGATGCCCGACTCGCTGATACAGAAGATCAACAATGCCAAAACGTTCAATCAAGGTTTTGTGGAAACCGAGTTGCTGAGTGCTTCCATTCTTGATATGGACTATCACGAGATAACAGATACGGCTGACTTTGATGTCAATGTGTTCGAAGCAGAGTCGATGGCTAAGATGCATATGATTCCGCAGATTATCACGCGTTACCGCTCTACGTTCTACAACCATATCTTCACCACGGGCTACGAGGCCGGTTACTATAGTTACACATGGTCTGCTGTCTTGGATGCGGATGCTTTTGCGGCTTTTGAGGAAACGGGCGACATTCTCAATCCCGAGGTGGCGAAACGTTTCCGCCATATGCTGGAGCAGGGTGGTACACGTGATGCTGCCGAACTCTATCAGGAGTTCCGCGGCAAGCCCGCTGACGCTAAATATCTCTTGGAGCGTAAGGGCTTTGTAGAGTAAGAGAATAAAGCCTTAATATATTCCGATTACGGTATAGCATGACAGTATAGGCGTAGTGTATTTGAAAGAAAATGCACTACGCCTGTTGCTATTTACCGTTCTGCAGACCGTCTTTGTGGTAAGGGACTACTAATCAAGAAAGAAACAAAGGGGGTATTGAATTGTTCAATACCCCCTCATCGTATTCTAATTGCTATGGATTACTCTGCTGCTTTGCCGTCGGAGCCGAGCACGTTGATGATCTTGTGCTTGTAGAGTTGCTCCATCAAGTCGCGAGCAGGACCGCAGTACTTACGCGGGTCGAACTCTGCGGGTTTCTCCCAGAATACCTTGCGCACAGCAGCGGTGAAAGCCAGACGGCTGTCGGAGTCGATATTGATCTTGCAGACAGCGCTCTTGGCAGCCTTGCGGAGTTGCTCCTCGGGGATACCTACAGCAGCCTCCAGTTTGCCTCCGTATTTGTTGATCATATCCACATACTCCTGCGGAACGCTGGACGAGCCGTGGAGTACGATAGGGAAGCCCGGCAGTTTCTCCATCACGGCGTCGAGTACGTCGAATGCCAATGGGGGCGGCACGAGGCGACCGGTCTTCGGGTCAACGGTGCACTGTTCGGGTTTGAACTTGTATGCGCCGTGGCTCGTACCGATAGAGATAGCCAGCGAGTCGCAGCCCGTGCGGGTCGAGAAGTCAATTACCTCTTCGGGCTTGGTATAGTGGCTCTCCTCGGCTGCTACCTCGTCCTCTACGCCGGCGAGTACACCCAGTTCGGCCTCAACGGTAACGTCGAACTGATGTGCATAGTCCACCACCTTGCGGGTGAGGGCGATGTTCTCCTCGTAGGGGAGTGCGCTACCGTCGATCATCACGCTCGAGAAACCGAAGTCCACGCAACTCTTGCACAGTTCGAAACTGTCTCCGTGGTCGAGGTGAAGCACAATCTGCGGGTGCTCCCAACCGAGTTCCTTGGCATATTCCACTGCACCTTGTGCCATATAGCGGAGCAGGGTTTGGTTAGCGTAGTTGCGTGCGCCTTTCGATACCTGGAGAATAACCGGGCTCTTGGTCTCAGCCGAAGCCTTGATGATAGCCTGGAGTTGCTCCATGTTGTTGAAGTTGAAGGCAGGAATAGCATATCCGCCTTTGATGGCCTTGGCAAACATATCACGGGTGTTCACCAGACCCAGTTCTTTGTAACTTACCATAATTGTTAGTTGTTATGTTTGTTATATAATTGTTCGATACCCAACAAAGTGCCGCAAAGTTACAAAATATTCTTGATGTCCGCAAAAGTGTATGATTATGTTCCATGAACCATATCAAAAATGAATAGTTTTCATGGTATATGCCAAACGGAACCTTGACGCATAAACAACAACTCCGCAGTTCCTCATTGATTGTTTTAATGCAGCCAAGAGGTAACTTTAACCGGCATGCACAAGGATGCGATTTGTGCGAGAAGTTTTATGGAAGAACCGGGCAAATCAACCTCATGAGGCGAATCGGGCAAGTTGCGATGTACGATTTTGCTTTACCAACTTCCTTTTCATCTCTCGTCCAGGGCGGCTTCAGGTTTCGTTGAGGGGTCGTCCATAAATGTACAAACTTCACCACCCCTCCAAAAGAGGGGCTAAGATAATACTATCCCCGTATTCGTTGGCGGAATTAAGTTCACGCATTTACTTCAATGCATGAAATATACACAATATGAAATATAGTTATGTCTTATGCATACTTTTTCTTATAGTTTGGATGCGGTGTTCCTGTTGTTAATCGGTAGTACTTGCAAAACAGCATCTTTTTGTGTACCTTTGTACGATAAATGCCTATTTTGGCGTATTGGTAACAAAAAGAAATCAAGGTTATACAATCTTAAATCAAGTTGGTTATGCAAGTAGAATTGGTGCTTTTGGTGCTGTCGTTGCTGTTCTTCGCCAGTATCTTCACGGACAAGATAGGGTATAAATTCGGTGTGCCGGCGTTGTTGCTGTTCTTGGCGGTGGGTATGCTGTTCGGTCCGGATGGTATTGGACGTCTCTTCAATGAAGACGGCATGGGCTATATGCTCAGTACGGGTTCTGCGCAAGCCATCGGTACCATTGCGCTGTGTATTATCCTGTTTTCGGGCGGAATGGACACCAAGTTGTCGGACATACGCCCCGTGATGGCACCGGGGTTGACGCTCGCTACGATAGGTGTGCTGCTGACAGCAATTATCACAGGGGTGATTATCTACTATATCTTCGGCTGGCTGAACGCCGTGGCAAGCGTGAGTATATGGGTGGCGTTGCTGATGGCATCGACGATGTCGTCCACGGATTCGGCGTCCGTATTTTCCATTCTGCGTACCAACGGCGTGGGGCTGAAGCATAACCTCCGCCCGCTGTTGGAGTTGGAGAGCGGTGCCAACGACCCGATGGCGTATGTGCTGACCACGACCATGATAGGGGTAGTAACCGCCAAAGCCGCAGAGATTTCTATGCTTGAAATAGCACAGACCATTATTGTGCAATTGGTGATGGGTGCCGTGATGGGCTTCCTGTTCGGGAAAGGTATCGTGGAACTGATGCGCAAGGTGCAACTGAGCAACGAGTCGCTTTACCCTATTATGGTGCTGACGGCGTGTATCTTCATCTTTTCCATCACCTATTATTTAGAGGGAAACACCTATCTGGCGGTGTATATCGGCGGACTGGTTATCGGCAACAGCAAGTTCACCCGCAAACGCCAGACGCGCAGTTTCTTCGACGGACTGACATGGCTGAGCCAGTTGATAATGTTCCTCGTACTGGGATTGATGGTTCACCCGAGTGACCTGCTCAAAGTGGAAGTATTAGTGCCGTGCTTGGTGATAAGTGTGGTAATGGTGTTTATTTCGCGTCCTATTTCGGTTTTTCTGTGTATGCTGCCATTCCGGCAATATACTACGCCCGACAAACTGATGCTGAGTTGGGTGGGTTTGAAAGGGGCGGTGCCGATTATATTTGCCATTCTGTGCAAGGCGGGCGGAGTAGCGCATGCCGACTTGATATTCAATATCGTGTTCCTTTGCACACTGGTGTCGCTGATAGCACAAGGCACTTCGCTGTCGGCTATGGCGAAGAAACTCAATTTGGCAGTGCCGCCCGTGCAATTGAAGAAACTCGTCCATTTCGACATCGACCTGCCCGAGGAGATAGAGGCGTCTGCCACCGAGATGGAGGTTGATGCACCGATGCTGGCTAACGGCAATATGCTCAAGGACTTGGCGATACCCGCCAAGACGCTGGTGATTATGGTGCGCCGAGGGGAGGATTTCTTTGTGCCGACGGGCAAGTCGGTACTCGAAATAGGCGACCAACTATTGGTCATCACCGACAATGATGCCGCCCTCGCTGCGCAGTACCGCGAAGCCGAAGAGGAGGAAGAGAACAATCACTGGGGTCCCCGCCTCATCAATGATACCAAGGATTTCCTCAAGGAGAAATGGCACCAGATAAGCCACCCGGGGAAGAAAGAATAACGGATAACTTTCGGTACAACGGCATATCCTTCCCACTGAAAAAGCGTATCGCAAACGAAATAAAATACCCATGAAAGAGATAGAGAACGCCACTACACAAAGCAGCATCATCATTTACCACACCGACGACGGCAAGTCGAGTGTGGTATTGTATGCCAACGATGGGCAGGTATGGATGAACCAGAAACAGATGGCGGAACTTTTTGCCACCTCTATACCAAACATCAACATTCATATTAACAACATACTGAAAGAGAGTGAATCAGATGCCAACTCAGTTATTAAGGATTACTTAACAACTGCCTCCGATGGCAAGCGATACGAGGTAACGTTCTAAAAAACAAGTAGAGAGTATATATACCGATTTTAACCAGCGCCGCAGGGCTTTTGATGCGTTTGAAGCCGATAGGGAAGATGCTGCCGAACTCCGCGCAATAGAGGAACAAGCGAAACATCGGTTGCAATAAATGTCATAATGATTTTGTGAAGATTCCATTGGCATTATATGTAATAAAGAGAATTAATTGATGAGATAATAATGTTGTTATAGATTATGGATAAGACAGATATTGTTATACGCGAACTTACTCAAACAGAATTGATTGCAAGAAAACCATTTGCGCATTTTGGTTGGGAAGGGAATGGAGCATTTTCCTTTCTCACAATTTCAGATGGGTATTGGAATAGTGCAAAAGTATTACTGGAGAAAATGAAAGAAGAACGTAATGATTTTGCTGTAGTAGACTCTTTGGTGTACCCACTTTTCTTTAACTACAGACATTCTATCGAAATATATTTTAAGTTGCTCTTTTTCAAATATGGTGAGCAGACAGAGACGGCTAAACGTGATTTCCTCAAAAAAGGACATAATCTATGGAACCTTTGGACTTCTTTACGACCGTATTTGGATATGGGAAAGAAACATGTTGGAAGTTCAGTAGATATTGATGCAATGGAGCACTATATAAAATCAATAAATGACTTTGATTCTAATTCTATGATAATGCGTTATCCTATTGAAAAGAGTTTAGAGGCTAACAAGAAACATGAATATCGGTTTGATTTTATCAATTTTGGTAAGCGTATGGAGGAATTATGTGATTCTCTAAGACAACTTGATTATGATATATCCAAGCAAATGTCAGAAACAGCGACATCGGAGGAGTTAAATACCTATCTTGGTATGGTTGAAAAATACCGCCACCAAATAGATGATTTCTTATCAATGCTGAAAATTTCAGCCGAAGAAGAAACCATAAAAACATCCAATAGTTATGATTTTATGGTCAATCTTCAAAATTACAAACCATCCGACATTGTTGAGTTTCTCAAAGGATGTGAACCTGATTTGCTTATATTATTAGACAATTTATTTTACAGCGGACAAATAGTAAAGACTGATGAAGTACATTTGGCTTTAGACCCTATTTGTAAGAAACAAGAGTTTGTTAGATTATGCTACGACCTATTGGATAAAGACAAACTTTGTTTTGGAGGAAAGCCTCAAATGGAACAAATTAATATATGGAGTAAAACGCCATCTGCCCTATTAAGTGCTCTTTCTACAGCCTTATCTATTTTATGCGAAAATTAATCTTTTCAGCAACATAATTGTAAATACCTATTGCATAAATGCTGAATTATCCCTATCTTTGCACCCGTAAACGATAAAATATCAACCAGCTAAAACCAACTCCGCCTATGGCATAACCGCGCATCGGAAAGGCGATGCAACGACATATTATATAGAAATAAGCATTTACGCTAAGACTTGGGTTCATTAAATCTGGACAATTTATTGAATTCATTATACACCGAGGACAGCCGTGATGCTCACGTTCACCGCGTGGGCTTTGTCCGTAGATATTTGGTGTATAAGAGGTAGTCCAGAACCTAAATGAACCCGAATTGAAGCAACATCGCCCCACGCTTATTTTATGTCTGTACCTCAAGCAACAACTTAAAAAACAATATATATGGATAAACTTGAAAAACTACTCAGCCAAGTCCGAGTGTATGTAAACGAGGACAAACAGCACTACGCCGAGGCGTTCCGGCGCGGCGAGTGCTACAACGTATTCAATGTGTTAGGCGTGGACAACATGGAATTGTCCCACTCCGCGTTCCTTGCCACACTGCTCAATCCGCGTGGCAGCCATGGTAAGCAGGACGCTTTCCTCAAAGCCTTTATCGACACCATTGCACACGGCGGCACCAAATCCGAATTGGATACCGCACACGCCAACGTCTGTACAGAGTACAATATCGGCAAGATCACCGAGACCACGGGCGGACGAATCGACATCCTGATTACCGACCGTAGCGATACCGGCAATGGCAAACCCGACGGACACGCTATCATCATCGAAAACAAAATTTGGGCAGCCGACCAACCTAACCAGTTGCTTCGCTATCACAACTTTGCCCGCGAGGCGTATGAAAAATCCACGCTTCTCTATCTCACGCTCAATGGCGACGAACCGAGCGAGCAATCAAGAGGCGGCTTGAACGCCCGGAGCGGAGACTATCAGTGTATCGCCTATCGCAGCGACATCATCGGTTGGCTGCAGAAATGTGCACAACTGGCATTCGACAAGCCGCGCGTGCGCGAAACCATAAACCAATATATCGACCTTTTACAACAACTCACAAATCAAAATACAATGGAACAGAAACAACTTATCCAAATCCTGACAAACAAGGAGAACTTTGAGCAGGCAACGGCTATTGAACAGCGTATGCCCGACGTACGGAAACATATCTTCCAAGACATTTTCCGCAAGCAAGTGGAGGAGCTACTTACCAAAGAGAATGCTCCGAAAGTAACCATCGCGGATTGCACGTCCGATGGCTACTCGTCCTACACTATCAGTTTCCGCATAGAGGGCTGGACGCAAGAAAACTTGTTTCAATTTAAGATAGACGGCAGCAAAATGTACTATGGTGTTTGCCGCGCCGCAGTGCAAGAGGGTATTCGGGACAAAAAGATAGACACCACAGGCTACCACCGTAATCCGTGGTGGATAGTATGGAAATGGATGCCCGAAGAGTATCGTGATTGGAGTAAGGACTCAAAAATCTTTATGCACATCCTGTCTGCGGACAAAGATGCCAAAGATGCAGATACAGATACATTAGCCAGCACTATGGTACAATGTATCAAAAAGACATTGCAATTCATTGCAGACAACCATATCGAACTCAAATAACCATTCAAACAACAATACAATGAAAAGGAATATCTTATTGACGCTCATCGCGTTGATGTGTGCTGTTTACGCACAGGCAGTTTTTTATGACGTGAAAATAGGAGACTTGTATTATAACCTATATCCTTCTTCTACAGGTAATACAGCAACCGTTACTTCGCCAAGTTCTTCGTCTGAAAAATATAGTGGGGACATTGTTATTCCTTCTTCCGTTACGTATGATGGTACAACCTATAGTGTAACAGAGATGGAAAATAGGATATTTGTCGATTGTACAGGACTAACGACAGTTCAAATTCCTGGTAGTATTGAAATAATTGCAGAAAGCGCATTCAAAAATTGTACAAACCTAATTTCTGTAACTATTGGTGATGGGGTAAAAACAATTGCCGGAGGTTGGGAGTCTAAGTATAACCAAATCTACTACTATGGTGCGTTTATGGGTTGTACTAAACTACAATCACTCAATATACCCAATAGTGTAACAGAAATAGGTGCGTATGCGTTTGAGGATTGCATAGGTCTTACGTCTGTCACCATTCCGAACAGTGTCACAACATTAGGTATTTGCGCTTTTCGGAGATGTAGCGGCATTACAGCATTGCACATTGGTAATGGCATAACAACCATAGAAAGTGGTACTTTCTGTGGTTGTACGGGTCTTACATCATTGAATATTCCAAATTGTGTAATGGAAATCAAGGGAACTTTTCTCTATGATGGAGCATTTGAAAAATGTACAGGTTTGACCTCTGTTACTATTCCCAATAGTATTACAAACATTGGATATCATGCTTTCCGTTTTTGCAGTAGGCTTACGTCTGTTACTATTCCCAATAGTGTTACAAATATTGGATGTGAAGCTTTCTGTTCTTGCAGAGGACTCACGTCTGTTACCATTCCCAATAGTGTGAAAACAATAGGATCGGGAGTTTTTGCTTATTGTACAAACCTAACATCGGTAACTATTGGTAATGGAGTAACTCTGTTTGGGGAGGATGGTGGTTGTAGTGGTGTCGGAACGTTTGAAGGATGTACAAGTCTTACTTCAATAACTATTCCTAATAATGTCAAGGAAATAAATAACGCTGCATTTGCAGATTGCACAAATCTTAAATTTGTTACCTTACCGATGAATTTACAATCTATTGATGGACTTTTCAAAGGGTGTACAAATCTCTTATCTGTTTCTATTCCTAATAGTGTCAAAAAGATTGGCGATTCCTCTTTCGAAGGATGTACAAGCCTTACATCTATTGTACTTCCTGAGGGGATAACAAGTATTGGGGCTCGTGCTTTTAAAGGATGTACGGGATTGACCTCTGTTATTATTCCCAATAGTGTCACAGAGATAGGAGGGAGTAATTATTCTTCGGATTATGCTGGGGCATTTTACGGGTGTTCCAAACTATCTTCAATAACGATTGGTGGCGGCATAACAAAAATAGGGAATTACGCTTTCGGCGGGTGCACAAACCTTATTAAAGTAGATTATACAGGTGATATAAAGAGTTGGTTAGATATTGATTTTGGCGATTCTTATTCACGCGGTGCCACCAACCCTATTTCTCTCTCACACAATTTGTACATCAATGGTAAGTTGCTGACGAACTTAGATATTCCACAAGGGGTAACTACGATATCAGATGCCTTCAAGGGAGATACATGTATTACAACTATTACAATGCCTAATAGTGTGACCACAATAGAGGCATCTGCATTTGCTGGCTGTAAGGGAATAACTTCAGTTTCTATCGGTTCTAATGTAACATCTATTGGTAGTTCTGCTTTTGATGATTGTGATAAGTTGGCGATGATTACTATTCCAAATAAGGTAACGCAAATTGGTGGTGGAGCATTGCGCAAGTGTCAAAACGTGGTTATGTTAGGGACTATTCCTCCTTCTGTTTCTAATAGCACATTCAGTTCTAACGCTATGATACGTGTTCCTTGTGGGGCAGTAGATTCTTACTTATCAGCCTCATCGTGGTCTTCATATTCAGACCAAATAAACGGATTGAGTTATAATGTTACCTTGTCAGCAACAGAGGGTGGTTCCGCAAAGATTACAAGTTCAGATTGTTCAAGCAACATGATGACCATAGAAGCCACACCCGCATCTGCTTATAAGTTTGTACGTTGGAATGATGGAAATACGGAAAACCCGCGAACTATGACAGTTACAAGTGATATAAACCTGACAGCAGAATTTATCGCACAAACCTACACAATAGCCGTTACGTGCGACCCGCAACAAGGTACAGTAACAGGCGGTGGTGAATACATCTACAATACCAATGTTACAATAGAAGCAATCCCCAATGCAGGCTATGAGTTTATATATTGGGATGATTATATTTCTTCTAATCCGCGAAGTATCAGGGTGTATGAGGACCATACATATCGAGCCATTTTTAAGGAAATAGACCACACTATTACTGTTACTTGCGACCAACAACAAGGCAGTGTCTTTGGCGGTGGCACATACACGCATGGTGCAACGGTTACATTGGCAGCAGTAGCCAACAAGGGTTACAAGTTTGTGCATTGGAGCGATGGTGCAACAGATAATCCATACTCCTTTACCGCTACAGAAGATGCTACATATACAGCCACCTTTGAAGAAAACAAACATACTATCGCCGTTACTTGCGATCCGCAACAAGGTAGCGTGTTAGGCAGTGGTACGTATGCCGATGGCGCACAAGTCACGCTTGTAGCAATAGCTAACAAGGGCTATGAGTTTTCGCAGTGGAGCAATGGCGTTACGGATAATCCGTATCTGCTGACCGCCACCGAGGACCTCACCATTGAGGCGCAGTTCGTACCCGCCACTGCCGTAGAGAATATATCTGCCGATGGCGATACTGCCGTCCGCAAAGTCTTCCGCGACGGGCAAGTCCTTATCCTCCGTGACGGCAAGACCTACACCACCACGGGCGTGGAGGTGAAGTAGGATACTTCCTCCGACTTCTCCAAGAACACCCACTACACCCCATCCGGGTTTGTGGGGGCCCTGCGAAAGGGTGGGCTTAATAGAAATAGTGGCTGCTTATGTATGTGGGCAGCCACTATTCATATACAGACGACAACATTCTATTTGGCAGCAGAGTTCATAGAGACCCAAAAAAATCCCATCAGATTGCATCGTTACAGAATCCATACCAAACAGACAGCAACATTTTTTGCCGCAACCGTTTTCCTAAGGATGTCTATCGTAATTTGGAAGATACGTTCCACGAGAAGAGAAGAGAAGAGAAGAGAAGAGAAGAGAAGCGGAGCAGGACATCCGCCAGCCATTGGGAATTAAGACTTTCGTGGTTTTCAGACGTTGATACGTCTTTCTTTGTGCGCAGGATGAGACTCGAACTCACACGATCTTGCGACCACTACCCCCTCAAAGTAGCGTGTATACCAATTTCACCACCTGCGCATTGCGGAATACGTTTGCGATAACGGAACCCGATAACGGGTCTGCCTCCTTGCGATTCCTCACATAGATCGGCTGAACAAGTGTCCCCCAATCCAAGATTCAAAATACAAGACCGTTATTTCCGTGCCCGAAACAGGACTCGAACCTGCACGTCTCTCAACACTCGCACCTGAAACGAGCGCGTCTACCAATTCCGCCATTCGGGCAAAACGCTTCTCTTTTCAGAGAAAAAACGCAGAACCACTGTTCTGCACTCCGGTCTGAGCGGAAAACGGGACTCGAACCCGCGACCCCGACCTTGGCAAGGTCGTGCTCTACCAACTGAGCTATTTCCGCAGTTGCTGAAAGCAAACATCCTCCTACGCTCGGCAAGACCTATCTTTCAAAAGCGGTTGCAAAGGTACAACATTTTTCCTGTTCTCCAAATTTTTCCGCAAAAAAAGTCGCAAAAAGAATATAAGAACGTAAAATCAGGGTGTTTTGATTATCTTTGCACGCCCATAGAAGTCAATTAGTGTGCGGGTTATCTATTATTATGGAACGTAGCAGAGAAGATATAGAACTCCTGAAACAGCAGATCAAACTGACCCGTCTTTTTCACAAGGCCTGTTCAGAATACGGACTAATAGAAGACGGGGACACGATTTTAGTAGGTCTTTCGGGTGGAAAAGATTCTTTGGCATTGGTGGAATTTTTGGGTGAGCGTTCAAGAATTTACGTGCCCAAGTTCAAGGTTTGTGCCGTACATATTTCCATTGACAACATCGGTTACAGTTCGGATCTTGCGTATCTGCGTACATTCTGCGAAGCGCACAATGTCTCATTCATTCACAGAACCACCCATTTCAGCGATACGGAAGAACGCAGAAAGTCGCACTGCTTTTTATGTTCGTGGTACAGGCGCAAGGCGTTGTTTGAAACAGCAAAGGAGACGGGATGCAACAAAATAGCCTTAGGGCATCATCAGGACGATATTATAGAGACTCTCCTTATGAATCTGATTTTCCAAGGAAGTTTTTCGACTATTACCCCCAAACTCACAATGACCAAGTTTCCCATTACGATGATCCGTCCGCTCTGCCTTATGGAAGAAAAAGAAATTGCGGCATACGCAGCGATGCGGGGTTATCACAAGCAGGCTAAACTATGTCCTTTTGAGAAAGAGAGTTCGAGAAGCGAAATAAAAGAACTTGTCGGTCGGTTGGAAACATTCAATCCGAATGTACGTGACAGCATCTGGGGAGCAATGAGCAATATCAAAGAAGAATATCTGCCCATCAAATAACAAACAGAACAAAGACGGAAACAGTATGGTACAAGGACTATGGACAATAGGGCTGCTGATTTGCAGCAACATTTTCATGACATTGGCATGGTATGGTCATCTAAAACTACAATCGGAGGGGATCATCACGGACAACACTCCGTTGTTTCTCATTATCGTACTATCGTGGTTGTTGGCACTGCCTGAGTACGTGTGCCAGGTAAACGGGAACCGGATCGGTTTTGTTGAGAACGGAGGTCCTTTCACCCTGATGCAACTAAAAATCATACAGGAGGTCATCTCTATTACCATTTTCACTCTGTTCTCTCTGTTTGTCTTTAAGGGACAGAGTCTTCATTGGAACCATTTTGCAGCCTTCGGTTGCCTGATTGCCGCTGTGTACTTTGTTTTTCTGAAATAAGGGAAAACAGGATGACAACAGCGGAGTGGCTTCTGCCGCGGATGGACTTCTATCTGTAAATTATGCCCGATGAAAAGGCGAGTTTTTCGCCTTTCAGAGTTGTGATAGTCCATTTTGTCTTTCGGGTGAATGACCCAGAAGTTTGGACGTTCAAAGCCGCCAAAGAGCCTGATTTTCTCTTTCTCTTGTATTACTAAAAAGGAAGAATTCCAAACAACTCCCTTTATTTAACTTTAATGTTGCTTGGAGGAAGCCATGATAGACGTTATAGTTTATTGAGAAGTTATGGAAAGATGAGACGAATTGAATGAATCAGGTTAATTGGACGAACGGGACAGATAGGGCAGATGGAACGGATGGGACATATTAGCAAAATGAGACAAATAAGGTCATTTCCCATTGAGGGTCAAGATATTTACGATTTGGTGATGTACGATGTACGATTTTGCTTTACCTGCTTCGTTATCATTTCTCGTTGGGGGTCGGTCAGGGGTCGATGAGGTCGGCTTGAGGGGTCGCAGGCGGTCTCTGCATCACAGGAAATCTTGCATAGGAACAGGGCTACCCCAAAACCACGTTACGGGTACCTTGCCGGTTGTCAGTGAGATTCACATTGCATATTTCCTGCACACTGCAACCTGCTCAAAATATCACACAATATACACAGCCATGCAAATTGCAACAATTTCCCAAGATATTCCGCAGTACGATTTGGTTTCGGGGACAAAAAGTTGTATCTTTGCAAAGTGTAGAGGACAGCGTCTTATTCCTTTTATCCGGAACAAGCGGTTGTTTGGTTTTTGCAAACACTTGAAAAACATACGAGGGAGACGACAAATCATCACTACAAAATTTCAACAACAAGCAACAAAAAGACAAACCAGCAAATTGCCATGAAAGGAATTATCTTAGCAGGAGGAAGTGCCACCCGTTTGTATCCATTATCGAAGGCTATCAGCAAGCAGATTATGCCAGTGTATGACAAGCCCATGATATATTATCCGTTATCCACGTTGATGCTGGCAGGAATACGCGAAGTGTTAATCATTTCCACTCCGAGAGATTTGCCGGTGTTCAAGGAGTTGCTGGGAGACGGGAGCCGTCTGGGTATGCATTTGGAATACAAGATACAGGAAGTTCCAAACGGTCTGGCTCAGGCATTTGTATTAGGCAGAGACTTTCTGAACGGAGACAAGGGGTGTCTGATATTGGGAGACAATTTATTTTACGGACAAGGATTCAGCGAGATGTTGCGTCGCGCCGCCTCCATAGACAAGGGTGCCTGCATTTTCGGTTATTACGTGAAAGACCCGCGTGCATACGGAGTTGTGGAATTTGACGGTGAAGGAAGAGTTATTTCCTTAGAAGAAAAACCGAAAGAGCCAAAGAGTCGTTTTGCAGTGCCGGGCTTATATTTCTACGATGAGACCGTATGTGAAAAGGCTGCGGATCTGAAACCATCGGCACGAGGAGAATATGAGATCACTGATTTGAACAAAGTATATCTGAACGAGGGCAGTCTGCGTGTCGAATTATTCGGGAGAGGGTTTGCATGGTTGGACACAGGTAATTGCGACAGTCTGCTTGATGCAAGCAACTTCATCGCCACCATCCAGAACAGGCAAGGCTTCTACGTAAGTTGCATAGAAGAAATAGCATGGAGGAACGGCTGGATAGACACTGATACCCTGCACGGATTGGGGAAAGAGTTGGAGAAGACACAATACGGACAATACTTGTTGGGACTAAACAACCAATGACAACTATGAACAACGTGAAAAGGATTGTTTTACTCATATCGGGTTTATTCTTGCTGTCCTGTGCTGACATTTACGGGGAGAATCTTGGCAAATATCAGTACAACATACGCCACTATTCAGCCGAAGACGGGCTAAGCCAGAACACCGTTATGGCGATTTTGCAAGACCATGACGGCTATATGTGGTTCGGGACATGGGACGGACTGAACCGATTTGACGGTTATACCTTCACCACTTACAAATCGATGCCCGGTTCGGATGAGAAAATGCTGAACAACCGTATTCATTTCATCTATGAAGATTCATTGCACTATATTTGGATTCAGACATACGACGGGAACGTGCACCGTTTTAACAAGCACACGGAAGAGTTTTATTCTCCAGAGGGTTCCGTAGAGCATCTGCACAACCATACTCATCCGTTATATGCAGAACCTCGTGCAGGTGAATTGTGGTTTGCGGGCAATGCAAGCATTATGCGAGTATGCGACAAGGGCTACCAATCGGTGCCGGAAACGACCTATTATCCGACAGGAAGCACCTCTCATTTTATTCTTACGGACACGAAGGGCAGTGTGTGGTACGATGACGGCAATACGCTACATTGCGTGGATTATTCCGGCAAGAATACGGAGTTTACATTGCGTGATACCGACAAAGATGAGCAATTTCTTTCCAGTTTTTCCGACAGACACGGTATTTGGTTCGGTACGGACAGAGGAAACATCTGGCACTATTCGTTGCAAGATATGCACTTTGAGCGCATAGAGACGGGGACAACTGCAAGTATCACGGATTTACAGGCATTGGATAATAATCTTCTTCTGTTCACCACTTCTTCTGACGGTTTCTTTCTGTACAACGGAAAGTCCGGAAAGTTACAGGAGTATTCATCCGGAACGACATCGTGTATCCGCGAAGACCGGTTCACATCCGTTGCATTGGATTCTCGCGGGATAGCGTGGATTGAGAATACAGAAGACGGAGTGTTCCGCTACAGAGTGCAGGACAGATCTCTGAAACATCTTGTTCCGGACATAGACGAACGTTACAAGGGCTTGCTGGCTCCCAATTTTCTGCTGATAGAGGACTCGGACGGGAATACATGGGTCAATCCGAACGGAGGAGGTTTCAGCCGATATGATTATGACAGCGACGAACTGAATTATCCCATAGAGGGCCTAACAAACATGATTCATACGGCATACGCGGATCGTTCGGGAATACTTTGGATAAGCACATACGACAAGGGCGTTGACAGAATCAATATAGAACCAGAGAAATTCCAATTGACAGATATCCGCTCCCAAAAACAATACTCCAGCGAAGTACGTGCCATTTATCAGCGTGAGAACGGAGATGTACTGATGGCCAACAAGAGCGGCAATGTGTTATATTATGACGAGGATCTGCAATTGAAAAGCACATTCTCCGTCAAGGAGTTGGTTTATTGCATCCATGAGGACAATGGCCATAATTTATGGTTCGGGACCCGTGGTTCAGGGCTGATAAAAAGCACTATACGACAGAATGGCCAGTTGGAAACACTTTCCTACTGCCACGACACCACGCCATACAGTATATCATCAAATGATATTTACTGCATTGAAGAGAGCAAAGACGGAACACTCTACATTGGTACATACGGCGGCGGCATCAATATCCTGCGAGGCGGAAGATTTATTCACTGCGGGAACGATTGGACAGACTATCCCATGGACAAAGCCAATCAAGTACGCGATCTGCTCCTAACAAACGGTGACAGTCTGCTTTGGGCTGCCACAACCAAAGGACTATTACGGCTTGAACTTCCCTCTCTTGAAAGCCGGTTTGTACCATATTATGACATCACGTGCTTATATCAGGATATCAACGGCAGGTTATGGTGCGGCAGTTATGGTGCGGGGTTAAACGAAGCCAAGACAAACGAGATCACTCATGAAATAGAATTGAAAGCCCACACTACACAAGACGGGCTGAACAATGATATTATATTGAGCATCACAGAAGACGAGTACGGAATGCTATGGCTGGTATCAGAACGCTCCATCACTCGTTTTAATCCATACGACAATACGTTCCAATACTTCAACCCTCTAAGCAAAGTTTCGTACGGTTACTTCAGCGAAGCACCAGCCGTACCTCTGAAGAAAGGGAAAATCATTACAGGTTACAGCAACGGGTTCTGTACGTTTACGCCAAGGCTTATCTTACATTCGGACAATGTTCCTCCGCTGATGCTGACAGGGTTTGAACTATTCAACAAGGAAGTGAAAATAGGAGACGCAAACTCTCCTCTGACAGAAAGTATATCGTATATTGACAAAATCGTTTTGCAACCTAATCAGAATGTATTCAGCATTGAATTTGCCGCCCTTGACTATGCCGATGCAGACAAAGTACGTTACGCCTATATGTTGCAGGGCTTTGAAGAAGAGTGGAACTATGTGAACACAAGGCGCGTAACTTACACTAACCTGAAGCCCGGAGTATATCGTTTCTGCGTGAAAAGCACCAACGCCGAAGGCATCTGGACAGATAATACCCGCAGTCTGACAATAAAGGTGTGTCCGACATTTTGGGAAACAGGTTGGGCCATAAGTCTGTATATTCTGTTAGGTCTATTGCTTTTGTATGTCGCATTCAAATTGTTTGCCACCTACAGCAATCTTCGTCATGAGGTGGAACTTGAACAGAGGGTAACAGACATCAAGTTACGTTTTTTCACCAACATTTCACACGAATTGCGTACTCCTTTGACACTGATATCAGGCCCCGTGGAAAATATCCTGAAGACGGAAAAGATTTCCCAGAGTGTCAGAGAGCAGTTGGAGATTGTACAGAACAATTGCAACCGAATGTTACGACTTATCAATGAGATACTCGATTTCCGCAAGATACAAAACAAAAAAATGCGTCTGAGAATACAGGAGACCGATTTGGCGGCATTGGCAGAAAAGACGTGTGCAAACTTCTCCAAAGAGGCTTATGACAAACATATCAATTTCAAAGTGGAAGTCAAGGCTCCGGATCTAAAAGTATGGATAGACAGAGAGAAAGTGGATATCATTCTGTACAATCTACTTTCCAATGCCTTTAAGTTTACTCCGGCAGGGAAAGGCATCAAGGTTGTTATTGCACAAAAACCTAACTTTGCGCTGTTACAAGTGAGTGATGAGGGTGTCGGCATACCCAACGAGAAGAGAAATCTGCTATTTGAGCGGTTCACCTCACAGAATGAGATCCGAAACTACAGCACCATATCCAGCACGGGAATAGGTCTGAACCTTGTGAAAGAACTTGTGGATATGCACAAAGGCTATATAGAAGTGAACAGCGAGGTAAACAAGGGGACGACATTCTTAGTGATGTTCCGATTGGGAAAAGAACACTTCGGAAATGATGTAGATTTTCTGGCAAGTACGCAACTGCTACCTCTGAGAAATGAGCCCCTGCACCAACTATACGAAAGCGAACAAAATACTTCACAAAAACAGACCTTACTCATTGTTGAAGACAATCAGGATATGAGAAATTTCTTGAACAATATATTCCGTCAGGATTTTCAAATTGTGGTTGCTCACGATGGCAAAGAAGGCTTGGAGAAAGCGAAAGAGATTGTTCCCGATATAATCATCTCTGACTTAATGATGCCCAACATGGACGGGCTGGAATTGACAGACAAAATTAAAAATGACGTCAGTATCAACCATATTCCCATTATCCTACTTACTGCCAAATCCGCTATTGAAAGCAGGTTGGAGGCTATGCGTAATGGTGCAGACGATTATCTAACAAAACCTTTTTCGCCGGAATATCTGAAGGCACGCGTTGACAATCTGCTTAAACAGAGAACGACACTGCAAGAAAACTACAGAAATACCCTCTTGAGCCTACAACCTAAGGAAGTGACAGCCCTATCTCCGAACGATGTATTCCTCGCAAAACTGATGGACTTTATGGAACGCAATATGGACAATAGCGACTTGATCGTTGAAGATATGGTAAATGAAATGGCATTGGGCAGAACCGTTTTCTTCAATAAACTAAAGAGTCTGACAGGTCTGTCTCCCGTTGAGTTTATTCGGGAAGTGCGTATCAAAAGGGCTGCACAATTGCTGAAATTGGGAACGTACAATATAACTGAGATTACTTATATGGTCGGCATGAATGACAGTCGTTATTTCTCGAAATGTTTTAAGGCTGTATATGGCATGACCCCGACAGAATACAAGAAACAAGAATGCAATTAATATGAAATCAACAACCATAATCATTTTGGCAAGTTGTTTGTTAGTGGGTTGTCAGCGGACAAAACCGCAAGCACCAAGCCACCATACAGAGCAAGACTCTGCCAAAGTCGCTATGCTACTGATTACTCAACGTCTGGCAGAAGAGGCAGACAAAGAACTGACACAGTATGCTTCTCAGGCAAATGACGAATACACATTGGACGATTCCGGTTTCTGGTACAAATATAAAAGGCGTACCGATGGCAATTATTGGCAAAAAGGAGAGAAGGCTTTGATACATACGCAAACTTTCTCGCTCGATGGTGAGTTGTTGCTTGACAGTAAAGAGCAGATTGAAATAGGGAGAGGTGATGTCATACCGACCATTGAAGACATGTTGCTTATGATGCGGAAAAACGAAGCGAGCGAGTTGTTAGTCCCTTGGTATCTGGCATTTGGTGCCTCCGGGAATGAAAACATTGCGCCATACACAAATGTAAGAATTAATATAGAAACCCATACAACAGATTAACTCCATGAAACGAAATCTTATTGTGGTCGGGCTGACATGTTTTATCATTGCTTTATGCCTTCCAAGTTGTGAAAGCGACCAAACGTATGCCAAAGATTTGAAGAAGGAAAAGAAAGCAATTGACGACTATATCGCTCGCAATAATATCAACATACTGTATCAAGCACCCGCGGATGGTGTGTGGGGAGAGAATGATTACTTGCAGGTGGGAGACTATTGTTATTTCCATTTGGACAAACAGGGGGATACCGACCAGGATTCTCTGATTTACAAAGACATTGTGCTTCTTCGTTATAGGCAATACACACTGGATGCTTATCCGCAAATCATCAAGGATTGTTGGACTACCAACGAAGCCGCTGACCCTGTGCAGTTCCAATACGGGGTATCTTCTTCCGAGGTCATCTCCGGTTGGTTGCTGGCACTTCCTTATTTGAAATACAATGCCGCAGAGGGTAAACTCATCTGCCCGAGTAAATTAGGGACAAGCAGTGCCATCAAGAGTGTCACTCCCTATGGATATGATATGAAGATACAAATCCGAAAATTCTAAAAACATAACTGTTATGCCACTTGTCAAATCAATCTCTGGTATTAGAGGAACAATTGGAGGTTCGGTCGGAGATGGACTCAACCCTGTAGATATTGTCCGTTTCACAGCGGCTTATGCTACACAACGTACCAACAATCTTCCCTATAATAAGAAAATAGTAGTCGGAAGAGATGCCCGTATCTCAGGCGAAATGGTCAACTTGCTCGTAACGGGAACGCTCATAGGCATGGGCTACGATGTCGTCAATATAGGTTTGGCGACAACCCCTACAACGGAATTGGCTGTAGTAGGAGAATGTGCAGCGGGGGGAATCATACTGACAGCATCCCACAACCCGAAACAATGGAATGCCTTGAAACTGCTCAACGAAAAGGGTGAGTTCTTGAATGATTCCGAAGGAAAAGAAGTCCTTCGCATCGCCGCTGACGAATCCTTCGTTTTCTCCGAGGTGGACAATCTTGGTCATCTCTGCCATAAAGACTACCTGCCGTACCATATCAACAATGTTCTTTCCTTGTCGTTAGTGGACAAAGAAAGTATTGAAAAGGCTGATTTTACCGTTGCTATTGATTGTGTCAATTCTGTCGGAGGAATAGCAATACCTGCCGTCCTCAAGGCGTTAGGAGTAAAGAATATCATCGAACTCAACTGCACGCCCGATGGTCAGTTCCCTCATAACCCCGAGCCGCTTCCGCAACACCTTACAGAAATATCCGAACTTATTCGTAAAAACCATGTAGATGTTGGTTTTGTAGTGGATCCCGATGTCGATCGTCTGGCAATTATATGCGAGAATGGAGAGATGTTCGGAGAAGAATACACGTTGGTCTCCGTGGCAGATTATGTCCTTCAACATACTCCCGGCAATACGGTGAGCAATATGAGCAGTACACGTGCATTGAGCGACATCACAAAGCGTTATGGAGGCTCCTATTCAGCCAGTGCCGTAGGAGAAGTCAATGTCGTTGCGGAGATGAAACGCACTTCTGCTGTTATCGGAGGCGAAGGGAATGGCGGTGTCATATATCCTGCGAGCCATTATGGAAGGGATGCTTTGGTCGGAATAGCCCTGTTCCTTAGCAACCTCGCACACAAGAAGATGAAAGTGTCTGAACTGAAAAAACAGTACCCTCTGTATTTTATTTCCAAAAACAGGATTGACCTCACGCCTGCCATTGATGTGGATTCTTTGCTCAAGCAGGTAAAGGAACTCTATAAGAACGAACGCATCAACGATAAAGATGGTGTGAAGATTGACTTCAATGAGGGTTGGGTTCATCTGCGCAAATCCAACACAGAGCCTATCATTCGCGTTTACTCCGAAGCGGCTACCGAACAAGAAGCTCAGGCGCTTGCACAGAAAATCATTGATACTGTCCACAACATAGTCTCCCATTCATAAATATGGAAATACTCATTACAAACGACGACGGAATAGATTCAAAAGGACTGCGGGTGCTGTCGCGCTTGATGCAGTCTCTTGGCCATGTCACTGTAGTTGCGCCCGATGGCGCTCGGAGCGGGCAATCGGGAGCAATCAGTGTGATGAAACCCATGCGCTTGAAGAAAATCTCGTCTCACGATAACGGGGATTGTGATATATACGTCAGCAATGGTACTCCTGCCGATTGTATCAAGTTGGCGCTTAATATCATCTATCAAGGCAAAAATCCCGATTTGGTGGTATCAGGTATCAACCATGGCTCCAATGCTTCGGTCAATGTCGTCTATTCCGGTACGATGGGAGCCGTTTTTGTAGCAGCCGAACATAGCATTCCCGCTATCGGATTCTCCCTGTGTGACCATAATACCGATGCCGATTTCTCTGAGTTCGAACGGTATATAGTGCCGCTGACGCAAAAATTGTTATCCCGACCTTTCCCCTGCGGATTCTGTTACAACATCAATGCACCGAAGGGAAAAATTCTCGGAATCCGCTTTACACGCCAATGCCGTGGATATTGGGAAAAGGAGATGAAAGAATACACCGATCCGAGCGGAGAGCCGTTCTATTGGTTGGTGGGTAATTTCGTCAATTGCGAACCGGACAACGAAGAAACCGACGAATGGGCTTTGTCGCACGGCTATATTGCCATCACGCCCACTACAATTGACATGACAGCCAAAGAATGGAACGATTCGACAAGTATTGGATTGGAATAGTCATCGGACTTATACTGCCTGCACTGTTTGGTTATGTCTATATCGACCAAATGAACCTGTGGTATGCCCTGCAGACTTTCCAATTTCAGGCAGGATCCGTCCTGAACAAACTCTTGTTGGTTAGCGTATTCCCCGACTTGGCGTTGTTGTTTCTTTTCTATCTCACCGACACCTGGAAGTTGTCAAAAGGTGTCTTGGTGGGTGCCATGCCCTACATACTTGCCAGCATAGCCGTATCAATGTAATTCTTTTATGAAGTATTTCATCATAGCAGGCGAAGCCTCCGGAGACCTGCACGGAGCGGGACTGATCAACCAACTCAACCAATTGGATCCGTCTGCCGTCTTTTTAGGGATGGGGGGCGACAAAATGCACAATGCAGGTTGCCGTCTTGTTCGGCACTATCGCAATATGGCATTTATGGGTATCATCGCTGTTTTGAAAAACCTGAACAAAGTAAACGAGAACTTCCGTATTGCCGAAAATGCATTGTTGCATTGCCAACCCGATGCATTGATTCTCATTGACTACCCGTCATTCAATCTGAAAGTGGCGGAGTTCTGCAAAAAGTACCTTCCGTCCACGAAAATTTTCTACTACATTCCGCCTAAAATCTGGGCATGGAAACGCTGGCGGGTACACAAAATTGCCCGCCTGTCCGACCGCATACTCGGTATCTTCCCTTTCGAACCCGCTTTCTATGCCCGCTATGGCTACAAAGCCCTCTATGTCGGAAATCCCACCATGGACAGTGTATCCGGGTTCCTGCGTCTTTCGCATGAATTGAATACGGAAAGAAAGCATATTATTGCTATTCTCCCGGGCTCCCGCCGGCACGAAATTGAAAAATGCTTGCCGGCTATGCTATTGGCAGCCCGGAATATACAAGATTATAAAATCGTTGTAGCAGGTGCACCGGGTGTTGAACCGGCATTCTATGATAAGTACTTGCAGGGCGAGACACTTGTCTTTGACAAAACCTACTCCATTCTTTCCGAAGCCGAAGTCGCTGTCGTCAATTCGGGTACGGCAACTCTGGAGACGGCTCTGCTACGCTGTCCGCAAGTCGCAGTTTATCATATCAATTGTGGTAAATTCCTGTGGAGTATCCGACGTTGGGTCTTTCAGATACCCTACTTCACTTTGGTGAACATTTTGGCTGACAAAGAAGTTATCAAAGAGTGCATCGGACCTCTCTTCACCGCTCAAAATATAGAAACAGAAGTCCGCAAATTGCTCACCGATTCCGGTTATCGAAATAAAATGTTGCAAGAATACGACCGGATTGCATCTGAATTGGGAACAACTCCTGCCGCCGTAAATGCAGCCAAACAGATTATTGACGTTTGCCAATAAACTTTCTCGGAACTCCTTTCGTGCCACCTGCACGCACCCGCAGTAATGTATCTGTCGCTAATCCTGCACACATCGTATGGAACTGATTCTTCTGTGGTGCATTGAAAGCAGATTGCAAGTCGCTTCGCCTCTGAATGTTTTGCGGGGGAATATACCATTCCCCTACGACCCCTCATCGACCCCTCAACGACCCCTGAAGCATCCCTCAACGGAAGATAACCTTATTTGCCCCATTCGGCTAATTCGTCCTATCCGTCCAATTAGCCTAATTCTTCCTATCCGCCCATAGAATATCCCGCTTCACTATAACGTCTATTGAATAACTCCTTGGCAGAATTAGTTTGCAAAGCGTGTGTCAGCGGGTCAGTTTCTTCCCGGCATTGTGTCGGGTGTCAAAAATGGAGCGAGAATTTCGACAAGCGGAGATACTGTCTGAGCGCAGCGAGTTGTGTCTCCGCCGAAATTCGAGCGACTTATATTTTTGGCAACGCCCGACACAAATCAATCCGTAGGTTAAGGTTGCTTATAGCCCCCTCTTTGAGGGGGTTGGGGAAGTTTTTTTTTGTTTCTTTTCTTTGGGTCATGCAAAAGAAAAGAAAGGAATATGCATAAGATGATTCGTATTCTCATATATTTCAAGTAATAAGTAAAATGAATAAACGTAATTCCGCCAACGGGTTGTTTCTTGTGGTTTTGGGACGGTTATCTTAAACCGAAAAGTCTTTTAGTTGCAAATATATTGCAAATCAATTGCATAAATAAAAAGAATATTATACCTTTGCGGACTGCATTATAAGTTGTATACTGCAACAAACCGCATAATAAATGGCAAACAGGTTGAAACATAAGCACTTAATCAAATGAACAAATTTTACTCACTGCTCATCGTATGCGTACTAATGCTTCCCATGGCAAACATGGTTCAAGCCCGACAAGACTCCGTCTCCGTGAACAATAAGGCCTTGGGCATACACCCGTGGAAGCAAACCCGGAATTTGTCGGGAGAATTTGCACATTGGTCACTGACTTTCGAGGCAGGCTTTAATCTCATTGATGCGGATTTCAACCAACCGAATGTAACCATCATCCCTAAAACCAAAATCCGACCGACAGGAGCCGTCTCCCTGGAGTACAACTTTACACCGACTTGGGGATTGGCAGGTCTCTATTCTTATGCAAACTATGGAGTAAAACAAAAAGAAACGGACGGCTGGTTGCTCTATGGACACATGCATACGCTGGATCTCCTCCTTACTTATGATTTCGTTGACGCTTGTTTTCCGCATAGAAAAACCGATATTTTCTCGTGCTATCTCTTGGCGGGCGTCGGTATGGCATTCTACAACAGTGAACTGACCGTGGGAGAAGAAATAGTCAGACCGCGAACCGATGGAAAATATGATATGGCAGGGGCGATTGCTGTCGGATTGGCACTCGAATTTAATGTAAGCAGGCAAATCGCCTTGGGAGCAAAAGGATTATACCATATCTATACGCAAGACAATCTGGATGCCAAGGTACAAGGAAATAACAACGATTGTCAGGAATATGCTTCGGCATACCTGCGCTGGAAAATAGGAGGAAAGAAGAAAAACCATCAACGCAACTTCGCAAGCGATGAGGTCTTTGCTTCACAATTGCAAGAGAGTGAGCAGGAACAAAGGATGCCGCAAAAAGATACTTTGGTCATTATGCATAAAGACACCGTGGTTATCAATAACGAAAGTGTGGTTCAATATGTACCTGAAAGCAAAATACCGGATACGAGGCAATACGTCTATTTCGCAACCGACCGCTACTCGTTGGATAATCTCGCACTCATCACCGTACAGCAGTTTGCAGCGAAAATGCAAGAGGACTCCACCCTCTGTGCCGAACTGGCAGGATATTGCGACAATACAGGTACCGAACAGCACAATCTGCAATTGGCACAGCGGCGGGCAAATCGTGTGGCGGAAGAACTGGGAAAAGTTTACGGTATTTCCTCTGAACGTATTGCGCCAATAGGTCGTGGAGTACTGACCAACGTAAATAACTCCTATCTCCCAAACCGACGTGTGGAAATACGCATTGTCTCAAAAGAAGAATGTAAGCAGTTGCAGCAAGACAAGGCTAAAGTGAACGAAAATACCATAGTTGCAGTTGCCAAACCGACCGCAAAACCGGCGGTCTTGACTACGGTCAAAACCCAGAAGAATACAACTACTCTTTCACGTCTGGCGCGCAAATACTTTGGAAACACCGATTGTTGGGTGTACATCTATGCCGCCAACCGCGACAAGTTACGCAATCCCGACTATATACCCGAAAATATCACTCTGAAAATTCCGAACCTTAGCGAGGAACAAAGGAATATATCACACGAAGAGGCAATCAAGGTCGTACAGGAATTGGCAAAAGTGTCCGTGGAAGAATAGTCTTCCATAATGTTGAAAATATTGTATATCCAAATTAGTCTTCCTGATTGCTTGCATATTTCAGCAAAAAGTGCTACCTTTGCCGCACTTTTGCAACCAACGTATTTTTATACGGGGCTGGAAAGGGTCTCATAGCTCAGTTGGTTAGTAGCACCTGACTCATAATCAGGGGGTCGTAGGTTCAAGCCCTACTGAGACCACAGGGGAATGCGAAGCATGATGATGTGTTTCGCATTCTCTCGTTTTATTGTGGTTATTATCTTTACGCCGCTATCTTTACGCCGCTGCGACACGTAGAATACAAGAATAAAAAAATCGGACATTGCTCCTTGCAATACCCGACTTGAGCGGAAAGAGAGGGATTCGAACCCCCGGACCCGTTAAGGTCAACGGTTTTCAAGACCGCCGCGATCGACCACTCCGCCATCTTTCCAACGATGTCCGCACAATCTGCGGAAAAGCGGCTGCAAAGTTAATACTATTTTTTACACCATACAACAGAGAAACGTATTTTCCCCGAATTTGTCTCCATACGTTGTGTATGAGTCGGATTTGTCGTACCTTTGCGCAGATAGTGTCAACCTTACATACAACTGAATCCATGCTTCAAGAATACACCATGATTGCAAAAACCTTCAAGGGATTGGAGGGTGTTTTGGCAGACGAATTGCTTCATCTGGGTGCGAATAATATACAGATTCAACGCAGGGCTGTCCAGTTTACGGGCGATAAGAGCCTGATGTACAAAGCCAATCTCTGGCTGCGGACCGCCTCCCGTATTCTCAAACCGATCGCCACATTCCAAGCCCGCGATGCAGACGAAGTGTACGACAGAATCAAAGAACTGGACTGGGAGAAGTACATCTCCTGCAACTCTTCTATTGCTATCGACAGCACGGTATACTCCGATATATTCAGGCACTCTCGGTATGTAACATATCGTGTCAAAGATGCCATCGTTGACTTCTTCATGGAGCGGTTTGGCAAACGTCCGAACGTAAAACTCAACGGCCCCGACCTGTATATCAATATACATATTGCTCAGACAACGGTCACCGTCAGTTTGGATAGTTCCGGAGAATCGCTTCACAAAAGAGGATGGCGATCCGAACAGACAGAGGCACCAATCAATGAAGCACTTGCTGCCGGAATGTTGTTGATGACAGGTTGGAACGGACATTCCGACTTGATAGACCCTATGTGTGGTAGCGGAACCTTCCTGATCGAAGCGGCTATGATTGCCCTTAATATCCCGCCGGGAATCTATCGGGACAAGTTTGCCTTTGAGAAATGGAACGACTTCGATAGCGAACTCTTTGAGACGCTTTATAACGATGAGAGCGACAACCGAGAATTCCGATACCATATATTTGGCTCCGACAGTTCCTACTATGCAGTCAAGGTCGCTGAGAAGAATGTGAAAAATGCAGGACTGCAGCACTATATCACATTGCAACAAGTCGCCATACAGGAACTCAAACCACAGTCTCAAAATGCACTTATCATAACCAATCCACCTTATGGAGAACGATTGGAACCGAAAAACATCTCTCAACTCTACGATAACATAGGAACCGCTTTGAAGCATAAATTCTCAGGAAGTACGGCATGGATCATCTCATCCAATAAGGAGGCGTTGAAGCGGATTGGGTTAAAGCCGTCCAAGAAAATTCCTTTGCTCAACGGAGACTTGGACTGTCTCTTTGTAAAATACGAATTGTTCACGGGAGAACACAAAGACTATAAACGGAACAAACGGAATATCGCTACGAAACAAACATTTGATACCACACTATGCGAACATTATGGAAGAACTGCTGATTGAAGACTATAACTACCCGTTGCCCGATGAACGTATCGCCAAATACCCGTTGGCAAAACGAGATGAGTCTGAACTCTTGATATACCAAAACGGAGACATCCGTCAGGATAAGTTCCTGCACCTTGGAACCTATCTTCCGAAGGATACACTGCTGATCTATAATAATACCAAAGTCATACAGGCGCGGCTACTGTTTCATAAAGCGACAGGAGCGAAGATTGAGATTTTCTGTCTCGAACCGTTAATCCCGCACGATTATCAACTCAATCTCTCCGCTACGGGTGGCTGCCGCTGGAAATGTATGGTGGGGAATCTGAAAAAATGGAAACAGGGAACACTGGTACAACGCATTCATGTCGGAACAAAAGACTTCACCCTGCAAGCCGCTCTCGTATCATCAAACGGTAACGTCCATCAAGTGGATTTCAGTTGGGACGCTCCCGATATTAGTTTCGCCGAGATATTAGACGCCGGCGGAATTCTGCCTATCCCGCCATATTTGAACAGAGAAACAGAGGAAAGCGATAAAATAACCTATCAGACTGTTTACAGCAACATCAAAGGCTCAGTGGCGGCACCCACGGCGGGTCTGCATTTCACCAAAGAACTGCTGCAGGAATTGCGGGGTAGGGGTATCCAAACAGCAGAACTGACATTGCACGTTGGAGCAGGTACTTTTCAGCCTGTCAAAACTGCCGATGCCAACCTGCATACCATGCACACGGAAATCATCGCTGTCCCCAAAACGTGTCTGCAAGAAATTTTGGATAATGTGGGACACATCTGTGCGGTAGGAACAACATCCATGCGAACATTGGAAAGTCTCTATCACATCGGTGTCAAGTTAAGTTCCATCCCTCAAGAGGAATGGAACAACTTGCCTATTCATGTACAACAATTCGAACCTTATACGGCGAATAGCAATCTGACCGCATACGATGCGGTCTGCTATATTCTCAAGTATCTTGACCACATAGGACAAAATACTCTTCATGCGGAAACGCAAATTATGATTAAACCGGGATATGATTTCAAAATAGTGGATATGCTGATTACAAATTTCCACCAACCCAAAAGCACATTGCTGCTCCTGGTGAGTGCGTTCATAGGTGAAGACTGGCGAAAAGTCTATCAATATGCCCTGTCCAACAAATTCCGTTTCCTCAGTTACGGAGATAGTTCCCTCTTGTTCCGCAACAATTCTTTGCAATCATGATAATAGACACCCATTGTCATCTTGACGACCCTGTCTACTCCGGAGACTTTCGCGAACTCGTTGAACGGCAAGTACTGGCAGGGGTGGAACGAATCATTGTACCGGGAGTAAATGCACAATCCGTTGAAAGTGTCTCACATGTTTGCAATCAATATCCCGACATTTTGTATCCGGCATTAGGTCTCCATCCTGAAGAGGTAAAAGAAAATTACTTGGAAGAATTGACCAAACTCCACGTTGCACTGAATGTACCGGATAAAAAATGGATCGCCATTGGCGAAATAGGATTGGACTATCATTTCAGTAAGACATTCCAAACGGAACAAATAATTGCTTTCCGGCAGCAACTTCTTTGGGCTGTTGCCGGGAACCTGCCCGTTATAGTCCATTCGCGCGATGCAACAGCCGATTGCCTTAACATCCTGAACAGCATGAGGAAACAATCCTCCGCTATCTCGGGAAGTAGCAACTTGCGAGGTGTTATACATTGTTTCTCAGGAAGCAGAGAAGTAGCGGAAGAAATCATAAAGATGGGATTTTACCTGGGAATCGGAGGTGTCATCACATTCAAGAATGCCAAGTTGGCGGAAACGCTGACTTCCATTCCGCTTGATAAACTGGTACTTGAAACCGATGGTCCCTATATGACACCGGTCCCTTTCAGAGGAAAACGGAACGAAAGCATATATCTGCAGTATGTAGCGGAGGTGTTGGCAGACGTATATCATTGTCCTTTGAAAGAAATCTACCAGCAAACTGCACAGAATGCTATGGACTTGTTCTTCGCTAATCAAGGCCCTGTCTAATGCGTATTTTTACCATAAAATTAAGCCGAAGAGAAAAAAAAACTCCCGAATGGTGTACATATCATATATTATTTGTAACTTTACCGCCGATTTTCGTGAACTGCATGTCTGCCGTCTTTCGCGATGCTTGAATGTGCAGGAAAACAATTGAGGAGAGATGCTCGAGTGGTTGAAGAGGCACGCCTGGAAAGCGTGTAAACCCCTAAAGGGTTTCCGGGGTTCGAATCCCCGTCTCTCCGCAAAGTACCAATGTGAAAATGGAACGTTCGGTACATGATGAAAGAATAAATATATAACGTGAATTATAACTTTAAAATCACCTGACAGAAATGAAAAAACTATTTGCTACCCTTGCAGTAATTGCATTGCTGATGGGCAACCACACATTAGTGATGGCTCAAAACACGGAAGATGCAGCCGCAGTAGAAACTGTTGCAACCGACTCCGCCGTTACGGATGAGACAGAAACCGTAGTGGCTGAAGTGGCTACAGAAGAACAGACTTCGGAAGATAATGGTTTGGTTGCTCTCCACAAATACATGAAAACCAAATTTATTGAGGGTGGCGCAGGATTCATGGCTGCTACCTTGCTCTGCTTGATCTTCGGTTTGGCTATCTCTATTGAGCGTATTATCTATCTGTCGCTCTCCAAAACAAATACAAAAGCACTTCTCGCAAAAGTAGAAACTGCTCTCAACAATGGTGGCATCGAGGCGGCTCTTGAGGTTTGCCGCAATACCCGCGGACCTGTAGCAAGTATCTTCTATCAGGGACTCAGCCGCTACGATGAAGGCGTTGATGTGGTTGAGAAGACGGTAGCTAGTTACGGCGGTGTGCAACTTGGTCTCTTGGAGAAGAACCTTACATGGATTTCTTTGTTCATATCCCTTTCCCCTTCGTTGGGATTCTTAGGAACCATCATCGGTATGATTGAGGCGTTCGACAAAATTCAACAAGTCGGCGATATATCCGCAACAGTCGTTGCTGGTGGTATCAAGGTCGCTCTGTTGACAACGTTGCTCGGTTTGGTTATCGCCATCATTCTTCAATTGTTCTACAACTACGTCCTCACACTTATAGAGGGTTTGGTTAATGAGATGGAAGATAGTTCTATCAGCCTTCTTGACTTGGTAGTGAGATACGACGCTGAGCAGAGAAATAAGTAATCTTGTGTTGTAAGAAGAGAGTAATTCACGGATCTGTTACAAACACATTTAATTGTAGATTGCATTATGAAGAACTATAAATTGATACCGAGAATATGCCTTTGGATTCTTCTTGCTTTGAACATTGTCTTCACGGTAATGTTCTTTGCCGGAGGGGCAAACGGTTCATTGGAGGTTGCGGGCGATTTCTTGGATATTCCCCGTTTCACAGATCTCCTGCTTGATTGGACGTATGTCTTATTTGGTTTGGCTTGTCTCATCACATTGGGTGTCGTTATTGGGGAGTTTATCAAGAATTGCAAATACGACCGAAAGAAGGCATTCAGCACACTTGCTACCGTAATAGGCTTTGCCGCTTTGGTCGTCATATGCTGGTTTCTCGGCAGCCCAGAAAAAGTTGACATCATAGGTTACGAGGGAACAGAGAATGTAGGTGTCATGGCACAAATGACCGATGCCATTCTTTATCTTACTTATATTCTCTTCTGTGCTACCGTTGTCGCACTCGTGTGGGGTGTCTTTTACACCAAACGCTTGAAATAACGTTAATGTACCATAGAGATTGAGCAATTATGGCTAAGAAAATCCCACAAATAAATGCCAGTTCGATGGCAGATATTTCGTTCTTGCTGTTGATATTCTTTCTGGTAACCACTAGTATGGATGTCAACCAAGGATTGACTCGACGTTTGCCGGCTCCGATCCCGCCTGACCAAAAAATAGAAGATTTTGATATCAAAAAGAGGAACATCTTCGTTGTGAAGATTAACTCTATGAATCAACTTCTTGTACAAGGACAGGAGATGGACATTAAGCAACTTCGTGAAGCAGCCAAGGAGTTTATTGCCAATCCTGATAATAGTGCCGATTTGCCCGAACTTTTCACGGAAAACATCGAAGGATTGGGCGAAGTTACCTATACCAAAGATCATGTCATTTCAGTACAGAATGACGTTGATACACAGTATCAGGCCTATTTGGATGTGCAGAATGAACTCGTGGCAGCCTACAATGAGTTGAGAAACGAATATGCTTCTGAGAAGTTCGGAAAGACTTATAATGAGTTGGACGAAGACGTACAACGTCTCATTCAAAAAGTATATCCGCAGAAGATTTCAGAGGCTGAACCTAAAAACTATGGAGGAAACAAATAATGGCAAGGATACGAAGAGCCGAAAAACGTGAGATGCCCGCCTTGAATACATCGTCGCTGCCCGATATCATCTTTATGTTGTTGTTTTTCTTCATGTCAGTAACCTCAATGAAAGAAGTTACTTACAAAGTTCGGATACAATCACCTCAGGCTACAGAGTTGACAAAATTGGAAAAGAAATCATTGGTTCGCTATATCTACATTGGTACGCCAACGGAAGAGTTCCGAAAAATGTACGGAGCCGAAACGCGTATTCAATTGGACGATGCTTTTGCAGAGGTATCGGAAATAGAGAACTACATCGTCAACGAACGTTCTGCTATGGCAGAGCAGGATCAAGGACTTATGACGGTGTCCATCAAGGCAGACAAAGACACCAAGATGGGTATCATTGCCGACATCAAACAGGCGTTGCGCCGCGCTTATGCGCTGAAGATCAACTACGCTGCTGTTCAAAGAACAAGTTATTGAGCATTCCTGCTATTAAAACAAACAAGAGAGCCACACCTTTGCAGGTGTGGCTCTCTTGTTTCTATAACAACAAATTGGGAACTCAAAAGTATCCTAAGCAAACGCAATACAAAGAATAAAAGCGAGACCCTTACCTCCTCATCGAAAAATCAGCAATTCACTATTATTACGAGTGAATAACCTCAGAACAAAGGTATGATATTCATTTTGGATTGGTAAGAAGACCGCCGCAAAAGAGATTGACGTTCACCTGCGTATTGTTGTATTATCTATCAATAAAAGTCTTGATTCACCTGCTCACCTATCATAGATCCCTACACCTCTATTAGTCCATGAATTCTTTTTTTGCGCTTTTGCAGATTTGCAAAATTATCACTACTTTCGCAACGCAAACCTGCCAATGAGGGGTAGTGTCCCTGTATTCATAGAGGTTTGCACATATTGATAGCGTTTATTGACGCTTTGTGTTTGGCATACAGAAAACTTCGCAACTTTTCAACCAAGTCAAAATCAAAGTAGCAATAGATGCCTGTTTGGTATGACGTTTCATACTACAAGGTACAATACGTATTGTATTGCGCCCCTTTGTGGTTTTATACCCTGTAGTAATGTCATATCCGCGTAGGCTTCCTGTTGTTTATTTGACTTGGTGGGTAATGCGAAGGCCTCTGTATGCGAATAAGCAACACGGAGGTCTGCGCTTTCTTTATGTCCGTAGGTGTGGGAGACGTGAAGCGTAAGACGGGTATGCACAAGCATACTGAGCGTCATAGCGAGGCGAAAGCCTGTGGCTTGAGCAGAACTCCGTATTGGCTCGCGTCGTTAAGACTAACAACAAACCAATATATAAACAAATAAAAAACAATGTATTATGAAAAGATTCTCATCTTTCTTGGTGGCACTCTTCCTCGCCACCATCGCCCACGCCTATGATTTTCAGGCGGGCGACTTGTATTACAACATCCTAAGCGACGGTACTGCGGAAGTTACATTCCAAAAAGAGGAGTACTCAGATAACTATGTTGATCTGACTTCTGCCACTATCCCTTCTTCAGTTATCCACAATGGTACCACCTATATGGTAACGGGGATTGGAGAAGGGGCTTTCTCTCATTGCACGGGGCTTACATCAGTTACCATTCCTAATAGTGTGACAAGTATTGGACATAGTGCTTTCTCTGGTTGCGAGGGGCTTACCTCTATCACTATCGGTAATGGTGTAACGACTATTGGTGGTTATGCTTTCTCTTATTGCATAGGGCTTACATCTATTACTATTCCTAATAGTGTAACGACTATCGGAGGACATGCTTTCTATAATTGCACAGGGCTTACATCTATTACTATTCCTAATAGTGTAACGACTATCGGAGAGAAGGCTTTCTCTTATTGCACAGGGCTTACATCTATTACTATTCCTAATAGTGTAACGACTATCGGAGGACATGCTTTCTATAATTGCAAAAGGCTTACATCTATTACTATTCCTAATAGTGTAACGACTATCGGAAATTCTGCTTTTAATGGTACTCTTTGGTATGAGGATCAACCCGATGGGGTGGTATATATCAATAATGTGTTATATGATTATAAGGGAACCATGCCTGCTAATACTTCCATTGTTGTGAAGGAAGGAACGGTAAGTATTGGAGGTGGTGCTTTCGAAGGTTGTACGGGTCTTACCTCTATTGCTATTCCTAATAGTGTAAAGGACATAGGATGGTATGCTTTCAAAGGCTGCACGGGGCTTACGTCTATCACTATTCCTGATAGCGTAACGAGTATAGAAGATGGGACTTTCTATAATTGCACGGGGCTTTCCACTATCGTTATTCCTAATAGTGTGACAAGTATAAAAGATGAGACCTTCTATAATTGCAAGAGTCTAATTTCTATTACGATTCCCAATGGCGTGGTAAGTATTGGAGATGGTGCTTTTTCTTGGTGCACAGGTCTCACTTCTATTACAATTCCCAATAGTGTAACGAACATTGGAGATAGTGCTTTCAAGGGGTGCGCAGGTCTTATCTCTCTTATTGTCGGTAATAGTGTAACGAGTATTGGAGAGAAGGCTTTCGAGGGGTGTACGGATATGACCTCTATAGTATGGAATGTCTTAAAATACGATGATGCGTATACTGCTGATGGGGCTCCCTTTATTTCAATATGCGACAATATTACCTCTTTTACGTTTGGTGAAGATGTAGAACATATCCCCGCTTATCTCTGTTATGGTATGAGCCAACTGACCTCTATCGTGATTCCCAATAGCGTAAAAACTATCGGCGATAACGCTTTCTACAATTGCTATGGCATTACTTCGATATCTATTCCCAATAGCGTAAAAACTATCGGCGATAACGCTTTCTACAATTGCTATGGCATTACTTCGATATCTATTCCCAATAGTGTAACGAGGATTGGAGAGGAGGCTTTCGAGGGGTGTACGGATATGACCTCTATAGTATGGAATGTCTTAAAATACGATGATGCGTATACTGCTGATGGGGCTCCCTTTATTTCAATATGCGACAATATTACCTCTTTTACGTTTGGTGAAGATGTAGAACATATCCCCGCTTATCTCTGTTATGGTATGAGCCAACTGACCTCTATCGTGATTCCCAATAGCGTTACAAATATTGGCGAAGGAGCCTTCTGCGGTTGCAGCGGCATTACCTCTATAACCATACCCGAGAGCGTGACGAGTGTAGGAACCACTGCTTTTCAAAATTGTACAAGTCTGACCTCTGTTACTATCGGTGAGAATATCACAAATTTACCTTCTGACATATTCCGTTATTCTTCCAATATCATCTCCGTAGTATGGAATGCGAAGAACTTCAATATATCTTCTAATGGCAATCCTTTCTATCAATTATGCAATAATATCACATCATTCACCTTTGGTGACAAAGTAGATAGTATCCCCGCTGGTCTCTGTGAGAAGATGACCAAACTCTCCTCTATTATCATTCCCGAAAGCGTAAAGAGCATTGGCGCATCTGCTTTCTCCGAGTGTACAAATCTAACTTCTGCCGTTGTAGGTGGCGGCGTAACAGAAATAGGCAATAACGCCTTTGACGGTTGCACCGGTCTTACTGATGTTAATTTGCCTAATGGCGTAAAAACTATCGGCGATAACGCTTTCTACAATTGCTATGGCATTACTTCGATATCCATTCCCAATAGCGTTACAAGTATTGGCAAAGGAGCCTTCTTCGGTTGCAGCGGCATTACCTCTATAATCATACCCGAGAGCGTGACGAGTGTAGGAACCACTGCTTTTCAAAAATGTACAAGTTTGACCTCTGTTGTATGGAATGTTAAGAGATGCAATGATGAATATAATGGCACTTTTACTCCGTTCTATCACTACTATGCAGGGAACAATAGTTCTATCACCTCTTTCACCTTTGGCGACAACGTTGAGAGCATACCTGCCAACCTTTGCCGCGGACTGAGTAGTCTGACCGATGTTACTATTCCAGAGAATGTGGCAAGCATAGGGAGAAACGCTTTTTACAACTGTCTGGGGATTACCTCCGTGGTATGGAATGCTAAGAAATGCGGCGATTGGGGAGATAGTCCTTTTCGCGACGCACGCAGAACTATCACCTCCTTCACATTCGGCGATAAGGTAGAAAGTATTCCCGACTATCTGTGCTACGAAATGAGCAAACTATCCAGCATTACCATTCCGGAGAGCGTAACCGGTATAGGTGCAGGAGCATTTGCCCTATGTGACCTCACATCATGTACACTCCTGTCCGAGACGCCTCCTGCCATAGACAACGGGACATTTGGCTATGATAGTTCTATGCCAATCACTGTGCCGTGTGGTGCTGCACAGGCATATAGGGATGCATGGGATTCTTATAACAATTTCATCGAACCCGCACCGCAATATACTCTCACTGTATATCCGCAAAATTACGAGATGGGAGATATCCAGTTCTTGCGTTCCTATTCTTGTAGCAATGACACGGCTATTATGTATGCCTCGTCTTATGGAGGTTTCCAATTTGCGCGATGGGACGATGGCAATACCGACAATCCGCGTACTGTCGTAGTAACGAGTGATACGTCCTTTGTGGCATATTACACAACAGAGCAGTACACCATCTATACGGAAGTCAGTGACGCAGAGCGCGGTAGCGTCAGCGATGCGGTTACAGCCAACTATCTGGACTATGTCACTATATCGGCTACAGCGAACGATGGCTACCACTTTGCACGGTGGGACGATGATAATACAGACAACCCTCGTTCTGTACAGGTGATTGGCAACAATGTCTACACGGCATTCTTCGATAAGAACACCTACTCCGTCACCGTTCTTTCTGCTAATGAGGCACATGGCTCTGCCACTACGGATGCACCGCAAGCAGAATACAAAGACATTGTAACCCTGACAGCCGCCCCGAACACAGGTTACCAATTTGTGCAATGGAATGATGGCAATACCGACAACCCGCGCACCGTTATTCTGACCTGCGACACCACCCTGACTGCAGAGTTTTCACTTGCTTATTCAGGGCAATGTGGCGATGACCTCTATTGGAAGTACGATAATCGCACGCTGACCATATCGGGAGCGGGTAGCATGTACGATTACAACGAGGACAATCTCCCATGGTTGCTGCTCCGTGACACCACGATGACAGTCACCTTGGAGCGTGGTATTACGCATATAGGGGACTATGCATTCTGTGGTTTAATGAAGTTGAACAAGATTGAACTGCCCAACACGCTGACTTCGATAGGCGCAAACGCCTTTGCAGGCTGCCGTAAGTTGTACGACATCTATTCGTATGCTACAGAACCACCTGTGGCAGACAATACTTCATTCACCAACTACAATGTCTATCTGTACGTCCCATGCGACAATCTGCGCGATTATCAGATGGATGTAGTGTTCGGCTCTTTCAAATACATTCAATGTATAGAGGCGGAGAACACTACAACTGATGGTCAGGTTTCTGTAACGCCTGCACACAACGAGGCTGTCGTTGAGTGGCCCACAGATGGTTCTGCTGCCACCTATACGCTACAGATAACCAAAGATGATGTGGTGTTCTGTACACTTGTCTTCAATGCCGACGGGCAACTGACCAATATCGCCTTTGCTCCTGCCCGCAATGGCACAGCACGCAGTAATCCTCGAGCCATACTCACACAAACAGGCTACCGCTTTACAGTGACAGGTCTGGCAAGTGGCACCCGTTATACCTACGACCTCACAGTCAAGGATAACAGCGAAAGGGTATTGCAATCTTATAGCGGAAGTTTCACCACCAAGGGCGATAACATCACCACCTGCCTCGACAATGTCAAAAACGCTGACTCGAATGGAGACAGCCTCAATGGCAGTGATACGGACAATCCCCGCAAAGTACTCCGCGACGGGCAAGTATTGATATTGCGCAACGGAAAAATATACACCACAACTGGCATGGAGGTTCAATAAGAATATACGACATAATGGTTGACAGAAGTAAAGAGGTCGTCTGATAACCGGACAACCTCTTTACTGTATCCGGCATTTTTTATCTATATAAAATCAAACAACAAATGCACCTCTCAAAGAATGCTTCCATAGTCCTATGAGAGATGCAATAACTTCTCCAACAACTAACCAATTCACACGACCCCTCATCGAGACCTCAAGCACTCCTGAGCGAGAGAATAACTAAACTTCATCACACCAATTGAAAAATGACCAAGGCATTTACACAACTTTGCACAATGAATTGCATTGACAATTAGACACTATAAACATAATATGCCTATATTCGTTGGCGGAATAAAACAGGCTTGTACAATCTCAAAAAAGCAGTATCTTTGCAGCCGCTTTGGTATGGAATCGGGTGTAAGTCCCGGACAGTCCCGCTGCTGTGAGTTTCGCTGGGCATAACAGCCCGTTCTGCCGTAATAAGTCACTGTCGGAGGTCAACTCCGATGGGAAGGCGCGGCAGAAGAAACGAGTCAGAATACAGCCAAGGCGTATGTCAAACAGGCTTTCGAGGTAAGAGCATAGACAGACTTCCCGACCAGAACTCCCCCAGCCCCAAAAAGGATGGGAGACTCCCCCTACCCCCTCAAAGAGGGGGCAACAAGGGGGAACAAGGGGTAAGAGAATAGCCGTTTGATGTGTGTGCGTATATATCAAGCGGCTTTGTTTGTGCATATAAAGTTTTGGTCGTGTGCATACGGATAATGGCTGTACGTGTAAAAAAGATAAAATGGTGGATAGGAACAGATATAGTATTTTCATTCTGCTGCTTTGGGTGGCAAGTTCTGTCTGTGCGCAGCAACTGACTGATGCCGAGGCGGATAGCATTGCGCGGCAGTACGACCTGGACGAGGTTACGGTGTCCGCGCGCTACAAGGAGAAGGATATCATCAAGCCGCAGCGGTTGGAGGGCAAAGAGTTGGAGAAACTCAATAGTCTCAGCGTGGCGGACGCGATACGTTTCTTCTCGGGCGTGCAGATTAAGGACTACGGCGGCGTGGGCGGCATCAAGACGGTGAATATCCGCAGTATGGGTACCAACCACATGGGCGTGTATTACAATGGTATTCAATTGGGTAACGCGCAGAACGGGCAGGTGGACCTGGGCAAGTTCTCGCTGGAGAATATCGATGAGATTTCACTGTACAATGGGCAGAAGAGCGACATCTTCCAGAGCGCACGCGAGTTCGGCAGTGCTGGCAGTATCTACCTCAATTCGCGTCGTCCGAAGTTCGAGGAAGGCAAGAATATACACCTTCGTGCGAGTATGAAAGCGGGGTCGTTTGCGCTGGTCAATCCGTCGCTGCTGTTCGATGCGAAACTGACTGACAAACTGAGCCTTAGCATGAATGCGGAAGTGGTGCACTCCAATGGTAAGTACAAGTTCCGCTACCGCCGTGTGACGCCCTCGGGCGAGTTGGCGTACGACACCACCGCCATCCGTCAGAACGGCGATGTGAATGCCGTGCGGGTGGAGTCGGGACTGAACTACTACTATTCCACGACGGGTTTTTGGAAGATGCACGCCTACTACTACAACTCCGAGCGCGGCGTGCCCGGGGCGATTGTGAACAACGTGTGGCGGCGCGGCGAGCGGCTGTGGGACAGGAACACGTTTGTGCAGTCGTCGTGGCAGGACGAGTTCTTCAACCGCTGGTCGGTGAAGGTGAATGCCAAGTACGCCTTCGACTACACACGCTATGTGAACAACGACGACAAACTGATTCACGTGGACAACATCTACAAGCAGCAGGAGGCGTACCTCTCGTGGGCGAACAAGGTGGCGATATTCAACTGGTGGGATATGTCGCTGTCGTACGACCTGCAATGGAACGGGCTGTCGGAGTACATGAACGTGTCGCGCTTCACCCATTGGCTGGCGGCTGCGACGGCGATAAACGCGTACGACTATCTGCGTGTGCAGGCGAGCGTGCTGGGGACGTTTGTGAACGAGGAAGCCCGTGAGCGCGACGAGGCACCCAACAAATACAAGGTTACGCCCGGGGTGTTCTTGTCCTACAAACCGTTCAAGCGTATAGACCTGAAACTCAATGCCTTCTACAAGCAGGCGTACCGCTATCCGACCTTTAACGACCTCTACTACACCGACATGGGCAACGCCTACCTCAAGCCCGAACTGGCGGTGCAGCACAATGTGGGCATCGCCTACGACTACCTGAAGCCGAAGCGCGTCTTCCACCACTTCAACGTGTCGGTGGACGCCTACTACAACCGCGTGAAGGACAAGATTATCGCCTACCCGAAGGGGCAGCAGTTCCGTTGGACGATGCTCAACCTCGGGCTGGTGAAGATACACGGTGTGGACGCAAATATGCAGATGACATTGCAGTTCCCCCGCGACTGGGCATTGACCGCCAAAGTGCAGTACACCTACCAGCGTGCCATTGATGTTACCGACCCCGCCGACACCTACTACGGCGACCAGATACCGTATATCCCGTGGCACAGCGGGTCGGCAATCGGTATGCTGACGTGGCGCAACTATTCGCTCAACTACTCCTTTATCTATGTGGGCGAGCGGTACAACCAGCAGGAGAACATCATCTACAACCATACGCAGCCGTGGTACACGCACGATATGTCGCTGTCGGGCGCATGGCGCATACGGAAAATCCTGCTCAAGGCAACTTTCGAGATAAACAACCTGCTGTCGCAAGACTATGATGTGATACTCAACTACCCGATGCCCAAACGCAACTATCGGGGGAGTATTGTCATAGAGTACTGAAGCGAACCGACTCCCCCAACCCCCTCAGAGAGGGGGCTCAATAAATAGAAAGAATAAAATAAAATGAGTACGATATATAACGTAGCGAACCCCATGACATACCTGCTACTGAAAGAGAACGCCAAACACATGAAGCAATACCCGACAGAGGCAGAAAGTGTGATGTGGGAATTGATTCGGCGAAAGCAATTGGGAGTAGTATTCAAGCGGCAATATATTATTGACGAATACATTGTAGATTTTGTGTGCTTGGAAAAACGATTGGTTATTGAGATAGATGGCGGTTATCATTCTACGGGGGAACAACAGGAATCGGATGCCAACCGAGACAACCGACTTGCGGCATTAGGGTATCGCATACTGCGTTTCAGCAATAGCGAGGTAATGGTACAACCCGACAACGTAGTAGAAAGAATAAAAAGGGAGATACAGACTCCCCCAACCCCCTCAGAGAGGGGGCTCAATAAATAGGGAAAGAATGAATATATTTATGAATAGCAGACTTCTCTACATCCTGCAAAAGGGTGTGTCAGATATTGCGAAGCCCCTCCTTTGGAGGGGTTGGGGAGGTCTGATAGTCCTTTTGTTGGTTGCTTGCCGTGGACCTGAAATTGTCGTCCCTTCCGAGTACGAACTGCTACCCGATATGGAACCCCGCGACATCAGCACTTTTGCCGACGACGAGCCCATCGGTATGTATCTGCTCAACGAAGGCAATATGGGCAGCAACAAAGCCAGTATCGACTACCTCGACCTCGTGAACGGCTACTATGTCCGCAATATCTACTCCGAGCGCAACCCGAATGTAATCAAAGAGTTGGGCGACGTAGGCAACGACATACAGATATACGGCAGCAAACTCTATGCGGTCATCAACTGCAGTCACAAAGTCGAGGTGATGGATGCCAAGACCTGCAAACGCATCGGGCAGATAGACATCCCCAACTGCCGCTATATCCGTTTCAACCGTGGCAAAGCGTACGTGTCCTCGTATGTGGGACCTGTCGCCATTGACCCAGACGCACAACTCGGTGCCGTCTTCGAGATTGACACCGCCACTCTGCAAATCACCAACAAGGTTACGGTTGGCTATCAGCCTGACGAACTGGAGATTATGGGTGAATATATCTACGTGGCGAACTCTGGCGGCTACCGTGTGCCGAACTACGACTACACCGTTTCCGTGGTGGAGATGTACGGTATGAAGCAGGTGGAGAAGATACCCGTCGGCATCAACCTCCACCGCATACGCAAAGACGCCTACGACCAACTATGGGTCTCCTCGCGCGGTGACTACGAGACCATCCCCTCACGCCTGTTTGTGCTGCAGAAGAAAGAGCAATTCTCCTCGGACATGATAGTGGGCGACACACTCAATATCCCATGTTCCGAGATGACTATCCTCGGCGACTCACTCTATTTCTACAGTGTGTCGTGGAACAACCAGACGGAGGAGAACGCCGTCTCGTATGGCATCATCAACGTGCAGACGCACGAACTGCTCACCGACCATTTCATCACCGACGGCACAGAGTCCAACATCAAAATCCCATACGGCATTGCCGTCAACCCCTACAACCGCGACATCTTCGTGACGGATGCCAAGAACTACGTCTCCAGCGGCATGCTCCATTGTTACGACACTCACGGCAAACGCAAATGGAGCGTCCGCACAGGCGACATACCCGCCCACATGGTGTTTGTATATAAGTAACCCCAGACCCACGACCTCCCCAACCCCTCCAAAGGAGGGGCTCAATAAAAAAACAGACAACCATTATGAACAGACAAATACATAGCAAACTAAGAAAGATACTCACTCTGTTGAGCCCCTCCTTTGGAGGGGTTGGGGAGGTCGCGGTTCTGGGGCTCTTTCTTGTCTCCTGCCAACCCGAAATCCCCATGGTCAACCTCGGCATCGACGAGGTCTATGCCATCGAGCGTATGCGTCCGCTTATCCTCCACCCAGAGTTCACAGGCGACCGCTACGAGTGGACTATGCCTGCCACGGACGGCACCGACTCCCTTGTCAGCACCGAGCGCGACTTCATCTTCTGCCAAGCCGACACGGGCGACTACTCCCTGCGCCTCAACATCATTGACAAGCACAATCCCGTCGAGCAGCAAATACGCATCGTCGTCTGGGAAGAGCAGGTGGCATACAGCCGCTACATCTCCACCGTCTATGAGTACCGCCCCGCGCCCGGGCAGTTCGTCAACGAGATGCCCAAGTACGAAGAGGGCAACACCGCCGCCGACATGGCAAAGAAGGCACAGGAGTGCATCGCCGGCAAGAACGATGTCATGATTTCCCTCGGAGGTTTCGGCGGGTACGTAACCTTCGGCTTCGACCATAGTGTGGTGAATATCCATGGGCAGTACGACTTCAAAATCCTCGGCAACGCCTTCTATGCAGATGCCAATCCGCACCCCGAGAAGGGCAAAGGCGGCAGTTGCGAACCCGGCATCGTCATGGTCAGCCTCGACCGCAACCAGAACGGGCAGCCCGATGACGAGTGGTATGAACTGGCAGGCAGTGCCTACCGCCACCCCGACACGCGCCACCACTACCAAATCACCTATTATCGTCCTGACTCCGACCACATCGCCACGCCCAAGAAAGGCTCTCCGCTCACCGACACCACCTATATCCTCTGGCGCGACAACGACCACAGGCAAGGCTTCGTGGAGAAGAACATCTACCACAAGCAGGACTATTTCCCTCGCTGGTTGGAGGACAGCCTTTCTTTCACAGGCACCCTCCTGCCGCCCAATGCTGTGGACGAATCGGGGCGCGGCAGTTACTACGTCCTCTATGCCTTCGACTGGGGCTATGTGGACAACCACCCCAACGATTCCATCAACCGCATCTCTTTCGACATCGACTGGGCGGTGGACACCAACGGCAACCCCGTCCATCTGCCCTGTATCGATTTCGTCCGCGTCTATACTGCCGAGAACCAGACCTGCGGCTGGATAGGCGAGACATCCACCGAACTGTCCCGCGCAGAAGACCTACACATCGAAGAATCTATATGGTAATATGAAGAAGATATTCCTTTTCGCAGCCCTTTGCTGCATCACTATGGCGCAAGCCGAAACCACCTATAACTCAGGCGTTTTCATCCTCAACGAGGACTGGTACGGACACAACAACTCCACCATCAACCACCTCTCCCCCACAGGGCAGTTCACCTACCGCATTCTGCAGGCGGCTAATCAGGACACGCACTTCTCATTGGGCTGTACCTCGCAGTTCGGCACTATCTATGGCGACCGTTTCTACTTCATCTCCAAGCAGGAGCAAGACCCGGGCGAGGGCAGCAACAGTCAGTGGCGTGGCGGACGCGTAGTCGTAGCAGATGCCAAGACGCTCAAGGTCATCTACTCCATCCCCACTATCCTCGAGATAGACGGCAATTCAGCCGCCGACGGACGTGCCTTTGTCGGTGTGGACGAGACCAAAGGCTATATCGGCACCAGCAACGGCATCTTCGTCCTCGACCTCGCCACCGGCAAGATAGGCAAACGTATTGCCGGCACTGAGAACCCCCTCGTCAAAGGCGGCGAGAACAACTCCGACGGCACAGGTCCTCTCTACAACAACCAAATCGGCATCATGATTCGCGCCTACGACTATGTCTTTGCCATTCAGCAGGACAAGGGTATCCACATCATCAACCCCGAGACCGACGAAATCATCACCACCATCGCAGGCTGCTTCTCCACCATGGTACAGTCCAAGGACGGGCGTATATGGGCGGCACGCAACACCAATCCCGAGGCACTGACATACCCCTACGGCTTCAGCGGTACGGAATGGCAGGGCAACGAACTCCTTTGCATAGACCCCATCACCCTCAAACAGTCCTCTGTCAATATCGCCCAACTGTCAGGCAACGCCGACCTCATCGTCGAACAGACATGGTATGCGTGGACGGCTGGCTCACTCTGTGCCGCACCGCAAGAGAACGCCCTCTACTTCACGTTCTCCGACAATATATGGGACTGGTACAACGGGCGCACGCATATATACAGGTACGATATTGACAACAGCAGTATCACCGAAATCTTCGACACCTCCACCCTCGGCGACTACTATATCTACAACAGCGGCACGCTGCGTGTCTCGCCCCACGGCGGCAACTTGTACGTAGGCTGCTTCAAGAACAACATCTCTACAAACGACTGGGCATTCTTCCAAATCACCCCGCAAGGGGAACGGAAAGGAGCCTACACGCCTATCCGCAACTATTGGTACCCTGCCCTCTTTATCTTCCCTGATGTGTTCAAACCGAAAGTAACCAATTTCACACCCGCCACCGTCAATGGCGGACAGACCATCGCGCTGCCGCTCAAAGGCATGGCTACCGACAAGGACAATATGGACGTCGCTATCACCAAGCGTGTCCTCTCCGTCTCCGACCCCTCCGCACTCTCTGCCGTTGTCCGTCGCGACACGTTGTTCGTAACCGCACTCGCCAATGCCGAGCAGACGGCTTCCGTCACCGTGCGCTTCAACTCCAATGGTCAATTGGTGGACAAAACGCTCTCTGTCAATATCCGATACACTCCGACAGCCGTCACGGAGCCCGATGCTACCGTGTCCTTGCACACCGAGGGCAACCTGCTCTTCATTTCGGGCATCACGCAACCCGCTATGGTATCTGTGTTCGATATGACAGGTCGTGCCGTCTCCTCCACCTATGCTACCGGCGATATATGTCTCCCTCTCCCGCAGGGTATCTACATCGTCCGCATCGGCACCCGCACCCACCGCATCATCATCCAATAATACCGGCAGTATCCTTCGTTTCTTAACAATGATTAAGCCGTGTCAAACAGCAAGGGATAAGCAACCCATACGCAAGGCATACGCAACCCATAAAAATGACATAAGCAAGCAAATAATAAAACTTATAAACAACATCAATGAAAAAATCTCTTCTCTGTATGGCAGCATGCGCATTCATGCTCCATACGCAAGCGTCTGCCTCGCAGACAACGCCTGTCCTCATGCCGCAGTTCGGCAAACAGGTCATCAATGTACAGCCCGGTGATACACTCGCGTATCTCGACTACATGGGCTATGGTAAAATGACGGCAGCAACGGCAAGCAGTGCCTTTGCCACCACCATCTTCCGTCCCGCACAAGAGGGGTATCGTATCTACATCGACTTCGACACGGTGCATGTGGTACAGGTTGCCAACAGCAATCCCTCTTGCCTCAAAATCTACGACGGCGTCTTTGATACGCTCAGCGTAACCTATCCCACAGCGTACACGGAATATACCAAGACCGTCTTCCCATATACCGCCAGCCAGTTGGATTCTCTCACAATATCTTCCAACGTAGGTGGTCTGTTCCGTCACAAGACCTACCTCTCCACCGACCCGACGGGTGCACTGTCCTGCTGCTTCAGTTTCGGCGGCGCACGTGTCTCCTTTGGTTGGAATGCCAAAGTGTATGCCCTGCCCGACAAAGCGCAAACCGTAACGGCAGTGGTACCCGACTACTCCAAGGTCGCTACCGACCTCTATGCGGGCAAAACCAATGTCAGTCTCGCTGCTTTCTCGTTGCTCACAGAGGGGGCTGCGCCTGTCGATACGCTGACCGGCATCTCTTTCACCCTCACCGACAAGACCGTCTTCGACCCTGCACTGCTGCGCCTGTACACAGGCAATGCCGAGCGCACCGTCCTGCCGACACCATCGCACCCATACACCGGTATCAGCACACAGATTGAGACCACCTTCGCAGAAGCAAACGGTGTTTACACCCTCACATGCAAGCAACCGTTGGAGTTGGCGGACAACATCTTCTGTATCGGTGGCGATGTCCTCTCTTCCGCACCGTGGGACGCTGTATCTGCCATCACCATCACATCTGTCAGCACCAAGAAAGGCTCGGTCTCGCTAGCAGCCACCACGCCCGTGGCACAGAAAGTACAAGCCACAGTCGCGTTGGAAGAGGGCAAGAACCAAGTCATTGACGTGAACCGTACCGACATACGCTTCTATGACAACGGTAGCGTAGAAAACAAATACACCAATCAGGCACAGGCGGGCTGCGTTACTTTCCGTCCTGCCACCACGGGCATGCGTGTGCAACTGGACTTCCTGACCATCGCCATCGCTTCGCGCGACACGCTGTGTGTCTATAGCGGCACCGAGACTACCGATGCCAACCTGCTCTACACGGGCAAGAACGGCGACCGTAATATACGTATCAAGAGTCTGGCTGCCGATGGCGCACTCACGGTTCGTTTTGCCACCAAGGCTACCGATCAATCCCTGTCGTCTTACAATGGCTGGGAGGCAACGCTCTGCGAGTTCGAGCCTAAGGATATGGTTATCACCTCGTCTGCCGTTACCAAAGAAACCGCTACACCGGTCTGCGGCACCAAAAATGTGCAGGTACTCCACTTCGTACTCAGTGCCGAGAACACCGAACAGCCGCTGCAACCCCGCGAGTTCGGCTTCAACACCAACGGCACTTTCGCCGCTATTGACAGCGTAAAACTCTACTACACAGGCAATAGCAGCAAGTTTGCCACTACCAATCTCCTTGCCGAGACCGACGTTACCGCAAACGAGTTCACCCTCACCCCCGCAGCAATGGATGCCTTCAAGGAGGGCGAACACCACTTCTTCGTTACGGCGGACATCAGCGACAAAGCCGCTACTGACGACCTTGTTGACATCAACATTGACCGTGTGGTATTCACAGACAATAGTTCGTATCGTGATTTCAACAACCCTGTCTCGGGCGTGAAGGTGCTGAACAGTATCGCATCCGTCTGCGACGAGCATACATACACCATCTCCGGCAAATGGCAGTTCACGCACACTGCCGCCAAAGCCGAAGACTGGCCTACCGTGGTGGGTGGCTACACCATGGAGATATGCGACCAAATCTCCACCTTCAAGCCTGCCACGGCAAATGCCAAGTTGCAGATGGAGTTCTCTTTGTTTGACATCTTCTATGCCAACGACCCCTACGGCTTTGACACCAACAAGGCGCAGTTTGTCATCTACAATGGCAGCAACACCGACGCTGACGTTCTCTTTGAGGTAAACGACCTCGCCTCTGCCACTACCCTTCCTGCCACGGTCACTTCCACTGCCGCTGACGGTTCGTTGACGGTCTTCTTCAATGCCAATCCCTCTTTCGCGGGCTACAACAACGCCGGCGGTTGGAAAGCCACCCTCAGCGAATCTGCAATAGCAAACCCAATGACAGTGATTTCTGCTTCTGTCAACAAGGAAAACGTAACTCCGTCTGCTGGTGAGAAGAATGTCCGCATAATGCACTTTATTCTGCAAACAGAGAATGATGATGAACCTTTGCAACCGACAACATTCTCTTTCAATACAGGGAACACGTTCTCTCTGATAAATCATGCCAAACTCTATTACACCGGCAACAGCAGCAAATATGCCATTACAAACCTTGTGGCAGAGACCGAGGTGGCTGCCGATGAGTTTACTTTCACGACCACCTCTGCTCCGGTTCTCAGTGCGGGTGAAAACCACTTCTTTGTTGTCGTTGATGTTGATGATAATGCACATAACCACGATATGCTGGATATAAATATCACACAAGTAACTTTCTCGAATGAGAGTTCTTATACTGATTTTACTAATCCCGAGTCAACCATAAAGATTCTGAATCATATCACCTCACAATTAGATGAGAATACCTACATTATCTCCGATACATGGTTATTCACTTGCGCTTATGCAGACCCCGACGTTCCCGAATTCGGTTTTGATATATGGAATCCTGGAGATCAGATTTCTATCTTTGTCCCTGCTACGGAAGGAAAGAAAATTCAAATGTTATTCTCCCAATTTGAGGCTCTGATTTATGATAGTAATAGTGATAGCGATCCCGTAACCTTCGTTGTATATGACGGCAAGGGTATAACAGGCAAAAAACTCTTTGAGGTTACTAACGAGCAAAATGCTGCTGCACTGCCGCCAACCATCACTTCATCTTCCAAAGACGGAGCAATAACAGTACTCTTCAATCCGAATAACGATGATTATATATATATGCAAGGAGGAAAAGGGTGGATTGCTGCTGTATCTGAAATAGGCGGAACCCCAACCGGTACCCCCTCCACTGTTTGCAATAACGAAGCAGTTAAGTATATCACGCCCGACGGGCAACTCATCATCAACCGGCAAGGCGTTCTATACAACGCTGCCGGACAACGCATAAAATAAATTTCTGTCAAAGAGTAACTCATTCCTGTAAAAAGAGTGAGTTACTCCTTGATTTTATATATAGATTGTATAGTAATGACAGAAAACAAAAACATACACGAACAACTAAAGGAGTATTCACATTTTTTGTCGGATTATGCCATACATTTGCAGGCTTCTGGCGTACATACGACACGCATTATCCGAAATACATGTCGTATTGCTTCTGCCTTCGGAGTGAATGCAGAGATGACAATCTTGCACAAGACGCTGAATCTGACTCTCTCTACGCATGACGGCAAACATGTGTATGACAAAGTAAGTACCATCCATACTCTTCCGATTAGTTTCCGTCTGAACACCAGGCTCAGTGCTTTGAGTTGGCAGACTTACGACGAGCACCTTAGTTTGGAGGAACTTTGGAAAAAATACCACGCTATTCTTAGCGAGCCGCGCATCAGCAACCGGTTGGTGCTTCTCTTGGTAGGTTTTGCTAATGCTGCATTTTGCGGTTTGTTCGGAGGTGATGTATGGGCTTGTGGTTTCGTGGCAGTTGCCACATGGATAGGCTATACCATCAAAATTCTGATGAGCAAAAAACATCTCAACACATTCGGGATTTGGTTCTTGTCTGCTTTTATATCTTCCATGATCGCCTCGCTGTGTGGTTTTCTCCACTTGGGACAAACACCCGACACTGCCATTGCTGCCAGTGCACTGTATCTGGTTCCGGGAGTTCCTCTGCTCAATAGCGTGATTGACACGGTTGAGGGACATGTTCTGGCAGGTTTCTCTCGCCTGATAGATGCATTGCTATTGATTGGCTGCATGGCTATTGGTTTATTGTGTACTTTATTGTTGATTGGACAAATTACTTGGTGATATATGTCTCTTTTTGTTTCACTGCTCATTGACGGAACATTGGCTGCAATTGCTGCTGTCGGTTTTGCAGTTATATCCGACCCTTCCAAACATACTATTCCTTTTTGTGCATTGTTAGCCGCTTCCGGTCATGCTACCCGCTATAGTCTCATGAACTTCGCTGGTTGGGATATCATGACGGCTTCTTTCGTAGGGGCCTTGGTTATCGGAGTACTATGCATCGCCTTTGCTTACTGGTTGCATACACCTACCACCACGCTTTATATACCGGCACTTCTTCCAATGATTCCCGGAATGTATGCCTATCGGACTATATTTGCCTTGGTACAATTTATGCGACTTACAGAAGGGCGGGAACAATCTATGCAGTATATGTTAGACTTCTTTTCCAATGGTGTTACCACATTTTCCGTTGTCTTTGTTATGGCGGTGGGGGCATCTCTGCCAACTTTGTGGCTACGTAAGTGGTGTTTTTCCATGACGAGGACAAATCGATATAAATCCCTGCCACACGACAACACAAACACATGATTCTCCCCATACCTTACGCCTTAGGAGTCTGCTATCTTCGAATATCTCAAGATTGACATTTTAGCAACAGAAATGGTGTACTCCGCAATAAGAAGTCACACTCTCTCCAACTTTGCAAACTTCAATAGAAGGACTTTGGTTCCCGCTCGGTCGAATTTTATTTCTATTTTTGCATTACCGTCTTCGGAGTAAACATCCAGTACGGTTCCGTCTCCGAATGTACCATGATGTACGCGAGACCCTTTTCCAAAAGGACTCTCAACAGACTCCCTCGCAGATGTTTTTGAAGAGGTTAGTTTGGTCAGGTTGGAAAACGAAGGGCGGGAAGGCTGTTTGGGCTCTGCATAGAAGCCCGCACGTTCCATACTGGGAAAAGAATAAGTATTATGCACTTCCTCCACAAAGCAGGAATCAATGTCGTGCAAAAATACACTTGGCGAAGAAAACTGCACCGCTCCATTACGGAAGCGACGCATAGCATGGCTTATATGGCATTCTTTCTCCGCACGGGTAATAGCGACATAAAATAACCTGCGCTCTTCTTCCATCTCGTACGTTGTTTCCGCAAATGCAGAAGGAAACAATTTATCTTCCATTCCCACAATAAACACAATCGGGAACTCAAGTCCTTTGGCTGTATGAACGGTCATTATGGGAACACGCGGAGTATTGTCTTGCACTTTCTCGTCCTGATCGGTCAGAAGAGTCACCTCCGAAAGGAAATCTGCCACCGAAAAAGCAACATTTCCCTGGGCTTTCTGCTCTTCCTCTTGTTCGTGTATGCCCGACAATAGTTCCTGCAAATTCTCATAGCGGTCTTTGCCTTCTGCCGTATTATCCATAAGAGCGGCAGTTAGTAGCCCCGAGCGGCGAAGCACTTCCTCTGCAAATTGCGATGCTGTAACATTGTTTGCCTGTGCCGCAAAGGAATCTGTCAAACTCACAAACGTTCTGAGACGGTTGCAGGTAGCAGCCGGCAGCCCGAGAGATGTATTCGGAAGAGTATGCAACAGCGTATTCAGACTCATTCCCTCCGTTCTGGCAAAGTCTGTCAGTTTCTTTACCGTGGTTTCCCCTATACCTCGGGCGGGGACATTGATAATACGCAGAAGGGCTTCCGTATTATCAGGGTTAACGGCAAGATGCATATACGCCAAAGCGTCCTTCACTTCTTTGCGCTGATAGAATGATGTTCCGCCATACACCTTGTAGGGTATATTCTGCTTGCGCAATGCATCTTCCAAGGCGCGCGACTGCGCATTCGTACGATAAAGAACGGCAAAATCGTTATACGGCAGTCTTTGTCGGTTATGGCGTACCGATATACTGTTGGCTACCGCTGTCGCTTCTGCACGGTCATCTGCATATTGGGTAATGTGAATCCGTTCCCCCTGTTCTTTTTCCGAAAACACCTCTTTCGGTATCTGCCCTCTGTTCTTCTTTATCAGACTGTTGGCGGCATTGACAATGTTCTGCGTGCTGCGGTAATTCTGCTCCAATTTGAACAACTTCGCATTTGGGAACTGCTTCTGAAAACGCAGAATATGCGTGATGTCGGCACCTCGGAAAGAATAGATACTCTGGGCATCGTCCCCCACAACGCATATATGTTGTTGCGGCTCGGAAAGAGTACGCACAATCATATATTGTGCATAGTTCGTATCCTGATACTCGTCCACAAAGACGTAGGCAAAACCGTTTTGGTACTTCTCCCGTATCTCGGGGAAATCACGAAGCAACAGATTCATGTTGAACAGCAGATCATCAAAGTCCATGGCGTTGTCGCTCCGCAATTGTTGGTTGTACCTTCGGAATATATCCGATAGTAACGGCATTCTCGCTTTGGCATCTTCTGCCGCATAATCGCGGTTGCGGGCATAGTCGGTCTCTGTGAGCAGATAGTTTTTTGCCATGGATATGCGTGCGGCAATGCTGTTTATTTTATAGACCTTGTCATCCAATGATTTCTCTTTTATGATGCGCTTGATCAGGTTTTTCGAGTCTGTGGAATCATAGATGGTAAAATCCGATGTATAACCCAATGCATCCGCCTCTTTCCGCAGGATACGGGCACAAAGGGAATGGAACGTACCCATCCGGAGATACCGTGCTTCCTTTTCGCCTACCAACTGACTGATACGTGTCTTCATCTCACGCGCAGCCTTGTTGGTAAAGGTAAGTGCCAATATCGAACCGGCAGGGACACCCTGCGACAACAGATAGGCTATCTTGTAAGTAAGCACGCGTGTCTTGCCCGAACCCGCGCCCGCAATCACTAAACAAGGGCCGTCATTATAGAGTACAGCGGCTTGCTGACTTTTATTGAGATCTTCTATAGGGAACATATTCGATGGATTAGGGTGCAAATGTAAGAAAAAAACAGTACCTTTGCAAACATTGAGTAGTCAGTCCATGTTGCCGGATTCTTTCATATCATCAATGCGTACGCAGTTGGGAAGCGAAACCGATGCTTTCCTTAAAGCGCTTGAAGAAGAGCCGCAAGTGTCAATACGCACGAATACAAAGACGGCTATCGACACGCACTCACTGACACCTGTCCCGTGGCACCCTCATGGATACTATCTGGACAGCCGTCCCTCTTTCACACTCGATCCGCTGTTTCACGCCGGCTGTTACTATGTTCAGGAAGCATCCTCCATGTTCCTTTATCAAATCTTGCAACAATATGTAAAAAAGGATTCCGTCATCTTGGATCTTTGTGCCGCCCCGGGCGGAAAATCCACATTGATAAGCGAATATATCGGAGAAGACGGCTTGCTTGTAAGCAACGAAGTAGTACGGCAGCGGGCATTCATTCTCTCCGAAAACATACAGAAGTGGGGCAACGGAAATACCGTGGTCACCTACAATCAGCCCAAGGATATTGCAGAGCGGCTGCCCGGTTCATTCGATTGTGTGCTGGTGGACGCTCCGTGTTCCGGTGAGGGTATGTTCCGTAAAGATCCGCAGTCCATAGAGGAATGGAGCGGACAGAATGTAAAAATGTGCGCGGAGCGGCAGCGCGACATTCTGCGTTGTGCTTGGAAAACATTGCATTGTGGAGGAGTTTTGATCTATTCCACATGCACCTACAATGCCTGCGAGGACGAAGAAAATGCACAGTGGATAATCCGTGAGTTGGGCGGGGAATTGCTGCCCGTGGCGTATGGAAAGACTTGGGGAATAAAAGAAACAACAGGCTTGCATTTCTACCCGCACCGTACCAAAGGCGAAGGCTTTTATATCGTCGCATTCCGCAAAAATTATACGGAAACCTCCAAATCCCCCTTTATAAGCAAAAAAGACAAAGAGCGCAAACCGAAGGAACCCACAGCCTTTCAGAAGCAAGCCGCCGAATGGCTCATTGCACCGGAGCGGTGGAGTATTGTGGAAGACGACCGTTTTCTGCAAGCCTGCCCTCTTCGCTACGAACAGCAGGTGCAGATACTGCATAAGTTGCTGATATGTATCAGTGCAGGATTCGGAGTCGGCGAAGTAAGGGGGCGTAACTTGTTCCCGCAACACAGTTTGGCTATGGCGAAACACTTCCGAAAAGACGCTCTTCCGAGTGCAGAGTTGTCTCTTCAGCAGGCCTTGTCCTATCTGCGTTGCGAGTCCCTGTCTATCCCCGATATCCCAACAGGAGCCGTCTGCATGACCTACAAAGGCGAGCCTATCGGGTTTGTCAAGAATATCGGAAGTCACTGCAATAACCTGTATCCAAAAGAATGGCGCATACGCAAACAAATAGACTGCTGACGGTTGTATTCTGTCTGATGCTTGGCATGAGTGTCTTTGCACAGCAATGGCACACCACGTTGGATGTCCTGCGTCCTGCGAAGTACAGTCTCCCGCACAATATAGAACATCTGCTGATTGTCAACAACACCGTTCCGCAACCCGATGATTATGGACATACGCTGCTGACCAATGGTACCCCTACAGGTCGTACCTCCGTCAATACGGAACAACTGCCTTTTCATTTTCTGTTCTCACTGACGCAGCAATTGGACGAACAGGGATTATTGTCCGATGTGAGTCTGTTGGAACATTCCCAAAACACAAGAGGAACATTTCGTACTACGGCTCTGTTAAACAGATCGCAGGTGGATTCATTGTGCCGTGAATATCAGTCCGAGGCATTGCTTGTTTGCAATCGTTTCCTCTCGTATGACACCATGGGAGTCTGTCTTCTGGAAAACGAATCCTATTACGCCTTTCTCATTGCCTACGAGACCTATTCTTTCTCCCTGCAATATCCCGATAAAGCGGAAACGCTCTACTATACAGGCACCGACACGCTCTATTGGGAGTCCACGGCTTATGCTCTCGAAAAAGCATTGAATGGACTGCCCGACAGGCAACAGGCTCTGACGGACATGGCATCGTATATAGGCGGGCGGGTTGCTATGCGTTTCGTACCTGCATGGGAGACGGTGGACCGATATTTCTATGATTGCCGTGACAACGGAATAAAACAGGGCTTGCAATACCTCAAATACAAACAATGGGACAAAGCAATCAAGGCTTGGACACAAACGTATGACACTGTTAAAAACAATGTGACGAAGGCGTATGCCGCCGCAAATACCGCTGTGGTATGTGAGATTAATAATAATCTTGACGGTGCCGTTCTTTGGGGCAATCGGGCATTGGAGGCGTTTTCTTCATCTTCCGGACCGGAAGCATTGCAGCAGCAAATCAATATTCGGTACTATCTGAAGCAATTGGAACAACGGCAGAAAGACGAAGCAAAACTCAATCTGTAACCTTCCCCGTAAAAATAGAGAGATGATTGGCACTATGCAATCATCTCTCTGAAAAGTTCGTCTATAGTCCGTCTCGTCTTGCTGGCACGTCTCTTAGACTTCCAAAAGAAGCCGCTCCCCATTAGCCGCCCTCAACGACCCCTCATGGAGACCTCAAGCACCCCTGAACGAGACATAGGGATAAGATGAGTAAAACAAAAATCATATATCGTAAATGATCCAACCGGTAAATAACATGCCTTTCAATGGGAGGTCACAGTTGTTCCTATGCCACCCGCAGCAGTCATAAGGCGTAGCGTGATGCTGCTTGTTAGAGATTGTCTTTGCTTATTATTGTTCGATTTGCCCGATGATTTCGTCCATCTCGCGGATGTACTGCTTGTTTTGCCGGTTGCCGATAATTCCGCCCACGATGCCACCTGCTATTGCACCGACTGCAATACAGATAACAAAAGTCAGGTCATCGGTGTGATGTATGTACAACTCTGCCAAAAACCATATAAACCATACGGAAGCCATAGATAATCCTATCCATATCCAGTTTTTATACAGTTGGCGCAGCCGGCGCACTTGTTTGGCTACGGTGAGCAGGTCGCCCTGCATAATCTCGTTTTCCTTCACACGGCGGAACGGCAGCAGCGTTGCCAGAAAGCAGACAATCATCATCACGGTTGTGCCGCCGATAAACCACCATGAGCAGTCCAATCCCCAAAAGACCGAGTTGCCGAAGATGACAACAAACAGAGCGCATACTCCCTCTATCCATACCGCTCTGTTGAGCCGACGGGTACGTTGGCGGGTAACCTCGCGGAGGAGACGGTCGTTTACTATCTCTTCATTATTTATTTTCTGTTTGAGCAGAGCCATCTGAGCCTGCATTTCCTGTAGTTCGTCCATTGTTGTAATGATTAAAACGGGTTCAACTTTTCTTCAATTGTTCTTTGATGCGTACCAATTTGACGGACACATTCTTGGCACTGATGCCCACTATCTGCCCTATCTCCTCGTAACTGAGGTTCTCGAGCCACAGCATCACGATGGCTCTGTCCACCAAGCCAAGCCTGTGAATACGGCTGTAGAGAGCCTGCACCTGTTGTGCGTCATCGTCTTGGTCGGTATAGAGGTCGATATCCATACTGAGCGGTACACGCTCGCCGCGCGATTTGCGTTTGCGGTCAGCCGAGATACAGGTGTTCATACTCACGCGGTAAATCCACGTGGATTCCTTGCTCTCGCCGCGGAAGGTGTCGTAGCCCTCCCATAGCCGTATCAGGATGTCCTGAAACAGGTCGGCGACCTCGTCTTTGTCCGAAGAGAACATATAGCAGATACTGTATATCGTGCTTTTGTTCCGCCGGACAAGCCGGGCAAATTGTTGTTCTTTTGTCAGTTCCATCAGTTTGTTTTGTTTAGTTGTCGGTGGGCGTGCCACCAACCGGTTTGCATACAAAGAATTTGTTTTGAATTAGCCAATTCTGCCTATTAGACGCACATACCTATGGAAAAACTACAGGTAAAGCGATTTTTTTTTCAAAGAAATACTTTTGTCATCATAATCTCCTTGGTTAAGGAATATGACTATCTCACAACGAGCGATTAACAGAACGGATGAAAACAAACAATGTCATTGTGTGCGCAGCACACAATGACATTGAGTAAAAATAATGAACTTGTGTTCCTGTTTATGTGTCCAATTACATAGTCTGGAGCATTCATTTGGTCGGACGCTGCTTTAGATGTGATTTCTTGGCAGGATTCCCCTTCCTGTAAGCCCTGTTGCCTCCACCGCCTCTGCCGGAATTACGGCCTGCTCGGGCGGTGTATAACTCATTCTTTGGTGCTTCGCCCAAGGCTTCGGGCAGGGGCAGACGCTCGATGTTTTTCTTGAGGAAACGCTCTATCTTCTGGAAATAGCGGGCGTCCTCGGGGCTTACTAATGTAACCGCCTCGCCTTTGTTCTCCGCGCGGGCGGTACGGCCGATACGGTGGACATAGTCCTCTGCGTCGCGGGGCACGTCGTAGTTGATAACCAACGGTATATCGTCCACATCTATCCCTCGTGAGATGATGTCGGTAGCCACCAATACATCCACTTTGCCGTTGCGGAAATCGAGCATCACCTCGTCGCGCTCTTTTTGCTCAAGGTCGGAGTACATCGCGCGGGCGTCTATATGTTTGGTGCGTAAAGCGCGGGTCAGGTCGCGCACTTTCTGCTTCTTGCTCACAAAGAGAATCACTTTCTTCAGGTTGCGTCCCTCCAGCAGGCGTTGCACCATAGCGGGCTTCTGTGCCTCGTAGAGTTGCACCGCCATCTGGTGGATGGTCTCAGGCGGGCGCGATACGGCTATCTTTACCTCCACAGGGTCGTGCATGATAGCGCGTGCCATCTGGCGTATTTTGTCGGGCATCGTGGCGGAGAACATTATCGTCTGTCGCTCTTTGGGCAGGCGGTTGACGATGGTCATGATGTCGTCGTAAAAGCCCATGTCGAGCATACGGTCCGCCTCGTCGAGGATAAAGTATTTCACGCCCGAGAAGTCGATGTCGTAGATGTTCATCTGGCTGAGCAGCCGCCCGGGGGTGGCTATCACGATATCCGCCCCTTTCTGCAAACCGGTTACCTGCGTACCCCACGCACCGCCGTCGTTTCCGCCGTAGATAGCCACCGAGGAGAACGGTACATAGAACCCGAAGCCCTCCATCTGCTGGTCTATCTGCTGCGCCAGTTCGCGCGTGGGTGCCATAATGATGGCGTTCAGTTTGTCGGGGTCGTGGTCGTCGTAGGCAAGGTTGGTCAGCAAGGGCAGTATATACGCCGCTGTCTTTCCTGTACCCGTCTGGGCGCACGAGATAACGTCTTTTTCTTCCAAAATAACGGGTATGGTCTTTTCCTGCACGGGGGTACACGTATCAAAGTGCATATCCCACAATGCGTCTAATACATCGTCTGATAATGCTAATTCGTCAAAATACATAGTAATCTCTATTCTCTTATCTCTACTCTCTAATTCTTTCAGCCTACAAAAATACTAATAATAAAACGGATTACACAAGCGAATCGGCATTTTGCAACGTCTCAGTCGGCATTTTTGTGGCATTTAGACAATGGGACAATTTCTCCATATCTTTCTGCGTCAAGTTGCTGTCCTTACAATAAGTATAAAAAAAGCACTTGTTTTTATCAGCGAATCATTTTGTTTCAGGAGAGTGCAACAACACTTTCTGTATGGCTTGTTCCAGAACCTCTTTAGGCAGAGCCCCCTGTGCCACCTGGGGATTTTCACCTATCGGACAGAACAGAATTGTCGGGATACTCCGAATTCCGAAACACATTGCCAATTCCCGTTCCCGCTCCGTATCCACTTTGTAGATAACAATTTGGTCACAGTATTTTTCCGCCAACTCCTCCAGAACAGGAGCCAAGCGCTTGCAAGGTCCGCACCATGTAGTGTAAAAATCAATGATACATGGTTTGGAGCCTTTGTATTTCCATTCGGTCTGCTTTGTGTAATCGAATACAAAATTCTTGAAATCAGCCGTTGTCAGGTACTGCACCTCCTCTGCGAACAGACAAAAAGGAAGCAAAAATAAGGAAAGACAGGAAAGTAAAAATCTTCGTTTCATCTAAAAATAAACACAATTGTGCAAAGATAACTAATTTATCCCATGTGTGCAAGCCGTTCAAACCATATTGCGGCGTTTTTATTTTTTTGTAACTTTGCGTCCGGAAACAGATTAAAGTCTCTTACGATGCTGACGAATGACATTGATTTAGCACTGCGTGAAGCAACGGCTTTGAAAGAAAAGAACCAGATATTTCTTGTGGCAGATGAGCACACACACACGATGTGTCTTCCGACCATTCAGCAGACTCTTGCGCTGCCCGAAGAACAGATTCTGGTTTTGCCTGCCGGCGAGGAAACAAAGGACCTTGCAACCGTTCAAGAAATTTGGGATTTCCTGATTGCACGGAAAGCCACAAGACATTCGATATTGCTCATATTGGGGGGAGGAGTGCTGACTGACATGGCAGGGTTTGCCGCTGCCACCTTCAAGCGCGGCCTCCCGTTCGTCAATATCCCCACTACACTATTAGGCGCCGTGGACGCAGCCACGGGGGGGAAAACGGGAATAGACTACAAGGGGTTGAAGAACGAAATCGGTTTATTCATTCTCCCTGCACAAACCATTATTTATCCGCCTTTCCTGAAGACTCTACCAACCAATCAGTTTCTATCGGGCTATGCCGAGATGCTCAAGCATGCACTTATCGCGTCTCCACTGGAACTATCCCAACTATTGACCTTCGACCTAAACAATATAGATCAAGAAGTTCTTGCACAATTGCTTTCGAGAAGTATTGACATCAAGAACTACATTGTGGAACAAGACCCACAGGAAGAAGGACTGAGAAAGACGCTTAATTTCGGTCATACCATAGGTCATGCGTTAGAAAGTTTTTCTTTTCACACAGACCATCCCTTGCTACACGGCTACGCTGTTTTGTACGGAATGATCGGAGAATTGTATCTTTCCGTGAAACTATTGGGTTTCCCTGAAAAATATCTTTCGCAGATTGTTGCCATCATGCGGGAATACTATGGCAAGCCCACAGGGAGTTGCAAAGACTATGATGAACTTATCGGGCTGATGCAGCACGACAAGAAGAACATTACCCCGGAAGAGATTTCTTTCACCCTACTGCGCAATGTAGGAGACTGCAGGCTGAATCAGCATACCAGCACGGAAGATATAAAGGAAGCACTGGATTTTCTCTTTAATTTGTAAGGCAACAATATTCCCCACCCCTCTTTTCGGAATAATTCCCCAAACGGGCATACTTGCTTATGAGACTGAGAGAGACACGAAAAACAAACGATGAAATGGGGGGATTTCTTAGTTTACAAGAGTGATCCGGGCGGGATTCGAACCCGCGACCCACAGCTTAGAAGGCTGTTGCTCTATCCAACTGAGCTACCGAACCTCAACAATGGTTGTCCTTGACCAAGATCAAAGAGAATGAGCCTTTTCATCAAAGGGTTTGCAAAGGTACAACATATTTGGTAATTCTGCAAATTATGATATAGTGGCGTTTCCTGATTGACAAATACAACGAACAGTTACAATAAGCGAACTCGTTGGCGGAATCATGTTTTAGTTCCGTCAACGAGTCGCTACATTCTTTCTAAAGCCGAGAAATCATAGTTTTACGGACAGACTTCCCGCTATGCGAACACATCTATTTGTGTTTATTCGTTTTGTTTCCATTACCATTGGCAACAGGTTGTGTTGTAGCCGTTGTAGGCAGAACAACGGCCGTAGCGGCAGATGGTTCGGTATAATTATTGACAGTCACATTGCTATTGCTACCTTCCTGGATTTTGCGCAGTTCGGGCAACATCTCAGGATGGTTGAGAAGAATATGTTTCTCTATGTTCTCCATATCCACATCTTTGAGTTGCTGAATGTCTTGAATAGCAGGACGCGGATTGACATAGAATCCTGCATAGCCCGTGACATAGACTTTGAAACATTTCTTGTCGTCCGTTCGGCGTTCCGTGCGGAATATCGGATCCACAATAATGTCGGCATTGCCTGTGGTAACAGCCTTGTACTGCGCTTCGTTGCGTGCCTCCTGCTCTGTGAAGCACCAGTCGGATTCCGCCGTAACGCGGTGCTTGAAGTCCACGTCAATGTCCACAAGCGTCTTGGTTGCTTGGAGTTCCACACTCTTTATTTTCTCGCTACGGCTGGTATAGGAATAGAAGGTTTGGCTGCATGAGGCAAGTGAAAATATCATCACACAGACAAGGGTGAGTTTTGTTATCGTTTTCATATTATTGCTTTGTTACAGTTATTGTTTAGAAGTTAAGTGCCAAGTTGATACCGGTGGGTGCCACTTGGTAGTTGAGAGTAAGATTGGAATTGTTGGCACGCTGCAAGTCTTTGGCACCGGCAATCCAACAGGGGATACCTATGACATCAAACAAGATACCTAACGAGCCAAAGATGTGTGTTGTAATGAAGAGGGCTGCCGCCTCCGATGATTCGCCAAAACTATACTCATTCTTTTCATATGCAATACCGGTGCCTGCGGCTACAGCCCAACAGATAGTTCCCATGCTGAAGAATGTCTTGCCCGCATTGACTTTGTGTTTTCCCCGTTTGTAGTAGTCAATCTGTTTGACAGGTTGGAATGGTTGCGGAGTCGGTTCCACGACAAGACTCTTCGGTTTCTCGACAGGCACAACAGATGTCACCGGTGCGCCAAAGCCACCATTGATAATGACACTGCCTCTGACGCTGTTGTCGGCAGACTGCGGTTCCTGCTGATAGTACACATCTTTGAAGTCGGGGTCGGTGAGGAGTTTGTATTTTTCTATGGTCTCCAAGTCGATGTTTTGCAATTGTTGGATTCGCTCTTCCGTAGTCAGTGTTTTCCGATACTTGCCGGCGAAGCCGATCAGTTCAGCCTTGTAGCATGTGTACCACGGGGCTCCGTCTTCGCGGGAGAACATGGGTGAGGTGGTAAACTTCCAGACAGGCTCCACGACAAGGTCGATTCCATATTCCGTAATCGCCTTGTGTTCCGCCTCGGTGCGTGCCGCACTCTTGGAGGCCTGCCAATCTGATTGCGCAGTCACCCGCTGTGAGAAATCCACATCAATTTCCGCCGCCTTTGGTTGTTCCTTAATGCGCCCACCTTCAATGTAACGGGATCGCGAAGTAAACGAAGTTGTGTTGGTTACGCCACAACCCGCAAGCACAACCATTGCCGTGAACAACAGCAGTGCCATTCTTGCAAAATGCTTCATAACATAATGTTATTTGTTAGTCGGGAGGTGGCACCAGACCTGCCCGATGGTACAAAAAAGAAGCGTGGTACCTTATTTTTGCTCATTCCCGACTATAAGGTTCCTGCAAGACCCTTCCCATAAGAATAAACAATAACGCCCACGCCTGATATGTATATGTACACCGCACAGGTGTACAAAATACACACATATAGGCATTTATTGCTTTCTTGCCTTGGACGGGTTGAATTTTGCAGGATTCTATAGTCCCAAAACAAGCGCCAACAAACGCTTTCATAAAAAAACAAAATCGCTTCGGTTTGCCAATTGCGGGCGTTATCAGGATTTTTTGCCGGTACAGAAGACCGACAACCCACCCCAAATAACACCCCTGCAAACCTATGCTCTGCAAAGGTACGACAAGTTTTCAGATAACACAAGTTGTTTTCACAGGCAGGTATAGACGTTATCGTTGTTCGAGACGTTCCAGGAAGGGATACTTTTGGGTATAGAGGAATGGGGCGGACAGGGCGAATTGGACAGATAGGACGAATGAGGTCATCTCTCGTTGAGGGGTGCTTGAGGGGTCGTCTAGGTTCCGATGAGGGGTCGTAGTCCTTACCAACCACCCATATAGTACAATAACACCCCTATGCACCGATAAATGCATAGGGGTGTGCTTCACATTGCAATCTTGAAACAAGAAGGAAGTTCTTTTGAATTATTCCTGCAATGTTTGAACAGCGCGTTTAGTGATTTCGTCATCCCGTTCGAAGAGGGGAAAGAAGCCTTCATCGCCCAATATATTACGTACGATATAAGAATTTATCAGACGCCGCAGAAGCGGTTCGCTCTTTTTCAACTGTTCAGGAGCAGGTTGAACTCCCTTATCCGCACAGAACTGCACAAACTCGGGCAACCAATTCTGCCTGTCGAGATATGTTTCCAATGTACGCCAATCGGTGAATTGGGAAAGTTTCTGGCGGTGTGCATCGGTGTACCTGTAAGCAAACTGATAGGTATAAGCGAGGTTGACCACTTTGTTATAATAGGGAGTATAGAGTGATGTATCGCGTCCCACAAAGATATCGGGCATTATACCGCCACCACCATGGACGATGCGCCCATTCTTTGTACGATAAACAGTGGTGTCAGCAAAAGAGATGCTGTCCTGACTGAAGAACTCACCATGTTCGAAACGGTTGAGCAGTTCTTTGTTGTAATCATCCGCAGCCCCCAGATCATAGTGTTTCTGAATACACCTTCCGGAAGGCGTATAATAGCGCGCAATGGTAAGGCGCATCGCCGAGCCGTCGGAGAAAGGAATCTGCTGCTGGACGAGACCTTTGCCAAAACTTCGGCGTCCAATGATTGTGGCACGGTCGTTATCCTGCATAGCCCCTGCAAAGATTTCGCTTGCAGAGGCGGAAAAATCATCGATGAGAACGACAAGCGGAACCGTTTTGAACCGTCCCAGTCCGTTGGCTTTTGCCTCATAACGAGGATAAGCCCGCCCTTCGGCATAAACAATCATATCTCCCGCAGAGAGGAATTCATTTGCCATCTTAATTGCCTGATCCATGTATCCACCAGAGTTTTCACGGAGGTCAATGATATAACTTGTCGCTCCCTGTGCTTTGAGCGTAGCCAACGCTGTAAGGAACTCTGCATAGGTGCTTTCACCGAACTTGTTTACACGAACGAACCCGACAGAGGGTGCAACCATGAAAGCGGCATCCACAGAATGAACGGGAATATCGCCACGCGTTACCGTAAAATGAAGCAATTCGCCGACTCCCGCACGCTTGATACCGAGAGAAACCTGCGTTCCCTTGGGTCCGCGCAAGGTATGCATGACTTTTTCGTTGTTAATGGTCTTACCCACAAAAACGGAATCGTTTACCTCAACAATTTTATCACCAGCCAAGATACCCACTCCATCGCTTGGACCTCCCGAAATAACGGCAACAATCCCGATTGTATCGTTCTGTATGCTGAACTGTACACCGATACCGGAGAATGTACTCTCCAACTCCGAATTGACGATTTCAAGATCCTCTTTCGGAATGTACGCCGAGTGAGGATCCAACTTGCCCAATATGTCAATCATAACGGATTCCGTGAGACTATCCAAACCAATTTCGTCCACATACGATGATGAGACATAATTAAGGAGTTGGTCTATTTTGGAATTGCTCACCGCAGCGTTGCGCAAAGGAACAAAACGCTGTGCATTAGCACGTCCTCCGAAAACAAATCCAAGAGCGAACCCTATGCCAAGTCCTAAAACCGTCAACGACGAAAGAATGTATTTTTTCATAATCAAATTACTCTTCAATCTTCACATTGTACTACTTCTATTCCCGCTTTCTCCATCAGTTCCACACCATCCATAATACGGTATTTCTCCCCATAAACGACCCGTTTGATACCCGCCTGAATGATAAGTTTGGCACATTCCATACAAGGCGATGCCGTGACATAGAGCGTAGCCCCCTCCGAGGAGTTGTTGGAACGGGCGACTTTGGTTATAGCGTTTGCCTCAGCATGAAGGACGTAAGGGTACGAAGTATTGTTTTCATCTTCACACTGATTAGGAAAGCCTGACGGCGTTCCATTGTATCCATCGGAGATAATCATCTGATTTTTGACCAACAATGCCCCCACCTGACGGCGTACACAATAGGAGTTTTCCGCCCATATGCGCGCCATTTTCATGTAGCGGAGGTCTATCTTTGTCTGTTTATCCATTTATTTTTGAATGAGGTGTGTTGCAAATTCCTTGATATTCATTCCATCGTAGGTGCCGGAAGTCATCATAAGCAGCACTTTGTTATTGAAATCCATGTGTTCCAACGCTTGCTGCAAAGAAACGACATCCGTGAAGACAGTAACATTTTTCGTGCCAAACGCCTGCCGGACTTCTTCCGGCGTGATGGGCTGAAGATGTTTGTGTTCGATTACCTTGGGATTGAAATAGACATAAGCGACATCCGCCTTGTCCATACACCCCTGGTATTGAGGCAGAAAATCCGCCATCAGAGAGGAGAAAGTATGCAACTCCATGCATGCGACCAATTCCCGCCCAGGAAACTGCTCGCGCACGGCATTGATTGTAGCACGCAACTTGCTCGGAGAATGTGCAAAGTCCTTAAAGGCAATGCTCACGGGTGTCTCGGCAATTTTTTCCAGGCGGTTGCTTGCTCCCGTAAAGTCGGAAACAGCATGATAGAAAGTATCTTCAGAAATTCCGATCTGCCGGCAAGCCAATGCTGCTGCCTGAAGATTCTGCAAGTTGTGTTTGCCGAAGACATGAAGAGGGACATGCTCTTGACCGACATAGGTGATTCCCTGTTCTATGGTATATTGAGGGGTAGCGTAAGGAATACATTGTATATCTTTCCGTGCATTGGAAGCAATAGAACAGAGGTTTTCATCTTTCTGATAGTAAATCAGCGTCCCATCGGGTTCTATGAGATCCACAAAGGTACGGAATGTGTTCACATAGAGGTCGAACGTAGGAAAGACGTTGATGTGATCCCATGCAATCCCTGTCAGGATGGCGATATGGGGATGATAGAGATGGAACTTACTACGTCTGTCCAAAGGTGAAGAAAGATACTCATCTCCCTCGAAAACAGCATACTTGGCAGTATCGGAAAGCCCCACCATATTGTCAAAACCTTCGATTTGCGCTCCCACCATATAATCGGTTTCTATTCCCAATTTCTTGAGGACATACAGAATCATTGCCGTGGTGGTGGTTTTACCATGAGAGCCACCCACCACGATACGGGTCTTATCCTTTGTTTGTTCGTACAGGTACTCGGGAAAAGAGTAGATCTTAAGCCCCAGTTCCTTGGCTTTTAAGAGTTCGGGATTATCTTCCCTTGCATGCATACCCAAGATAACAGCATCTATATCGGAAGTTATGAGTTCAGGGTGCCATCCCATCTGTGCGGGAAGGAGTCCTTTCGTTTTCAACCGGGAACGAGCAGGTTCGAAGATTTCATCATCACTTCCCGTGACGACATAGCCGGACTTGGCAGCCACCGCCAATGCCAGATTGTGCATCGCAGCCCCGCCTATAGCAATAAAATGTATATGCATAGATCACAAATAATAAGAATGATACACTAAAAACTCCACGTGACACCCACTACGAAATTGATACCATCAGTCTGATAAGCATAGAGAAAGTCGTGCTTGCGGTTCAAGTAATTATTCAGTTGCAGATAACAGGACAGCCATTTATCGATATTGTATTGAGCACCAAGGTTCAAGTCAATAATAGGCTTGAGAAGAATTGATTCTGAGCCATAGAGAGCATAGCGGCCACCCGCAAAATAGTTGTCAGAATACAATGAGATCTTACTATTGACCTTAGCATCTACCCTGAAGTTTATTTCCCAAGAGGGACGATAATAAGCATAGTCTATATCTTTCATCTTCCAAATTGTATAATGACCATCCAGATGGATATTAACAATATCCTGATAGTGATAATCAAACTTACCACCTATCTTCCAACGCTGATGATCGGAGCCGACCAATGTAAAATAGCCATCTTTATCATATTGGTAAAACACATCGTATTTTGTCAGAATATAGTGAGCATACAGATTCAACAACAAGTCTGCATGGGGACGAACCTTAAAGCCTAAAAATGCATCCACCGGCATATAGGTACGGTTGTGCGTATCCGTTATTTCCAATTCAGGGTGCAAAAAATGATTATAACGGAAATTGTCACGGACGGAAGTTACCATGTAATCGCCAACTGCGCCTCCGTACAATGCCAACCACTTCTTTGCCAATTGCGCTTCAAAGGTTACATTAGGTGAAGGGAGAAAAACCTTGCCTTTACCGAATACCAAATCGAAGTTCACCCCTGCATGTATATTAAAGCGATTTCCTGCATAAGCATAGTATGGCTCTATTTTTACCACATGATGATTCTGAAGGACTGTATCATTCCCATGCGAGCGGGGAACACCCCAATTAATCTCCCCTGCGGAATAAAGCCTATTCCGCACCACCACATTTCCCCCTGCGTGATGTTCATTACGATGCCAATCCAACATCGCCTCGGAGTGCATCTGATGCTCTGTTGCCGTCTTGCCCATTACAAAAGCCTCGTAACCTGTCTGTACAAGATACTGTATCTCCTGCTTGGGAAGTGAGCGTACACCTATTCTGGTGTCAATCTCCCACAGGCTCATCTTATCTGCCGGAGAGAAATCATGATAGTGAGATATGGACAAATCACCCTTACCTTTTGCGAGGTCGGAATATGTGAAATACTTGCCATAACGTGTAAAGAAAGTATTCTTTCCGTTCACATCAAAGAACAAATCTGCTGAAGAGAACAACTTGGAGAAATTCATACCTGCTTGCGTGGAGGATAGTGTTTTCCTACCCCACTTCCCAAGATGATTAGCGTATATATCCCAATTAGTGCCCTTCTTGTCGCCCACACGGTAACTGAAATCGAAGACCGTGTTATTATGTCCGACACCACCTCTCAGGAATCCGTTCAGCGGCTTTGGGTGAACAAAAGTCAAAGAGGAATATCCCAAATCACTAAGATTGTATTCCGTACCCATTGGCTGTGAGTAAGAAGAATAAACCACTTCGGCAGGCTTGAGAACGGGTGTATACATCAAAGGCTCTGTGCTGATCTTTCCAGCAGGTTGTATTATAGGCTGAAACTTCCGTTCCACTGTTACGATGCGTTCTATGGAATCGTTTTGGGCGGATAGATAACAACTGCCAAACACCCAAAGCAAAATCAAAGTACTATAAATCTTCTTCATTATATTCTATTTTCTCGTTCTCTCTTTCTTCTATTTGCGCCAAACGCTGTTTGATGGTATCTTGTATATCATCTTGCACGTGATAGTTGCTCTGCAAACTGAGCAAGTATTGCTTAGCCTGAAAGTCTTCACTGCGTTTCACATATATATCCGACAGTAATATGAATCCTTTTGCCAACCAGTATTGATGCTGGGTATTCATATTGGCAAACTCCATGATTTCCGTCTCTGCCTTATCCAAATTGCCTTGCATGAAAGCAGCCTCTGCCAAAAGGTACTTTGCTTCTGCTCCTTGTTGCGTTCTCACCTCTTCGGCAATAGGCGTCAAATCTTCTGTTGCACGCTGATATTGCCGCAGGGAATAATACGCCTTACCTCTGTTGTAGTGTGCCTCCCGTTGCAGTTCTGCCGAAGATGATACATCGTCCAATATGCGAGTCGCAATGGATATAGTCGTTTCATTGTCTTGCAGATTATAACTGCACCGCAATACACCCAGTCGGGCGACATTCTCTTTCTCAATGCTGCTTGCCACCTCCTGCAGTCGTGTGAAATAGACTTGAGCCTCCTCATAATTGGCTTGATCGTAGTCAATCTCAGCCACGCGCATACAAGCCTCTTCCATATACGGATTTCCTTGAATCTCTGCAAGTTTCTTATAGGTATTCTTCGCATCTTCTTTGTTTCCTGATCGGTAGTAACTATCTGCCAAATAGCGTTGAGCCATCATGCAATAACGCCCTCCTGAACAGTATTGCGATATATATTTGCCTAATCCTCCGGAGGCTTCTTGATAGTTTCCGAGCATATACTGCCTTTCTGCGGCAACATACATAAGAGAATCTTCCTTGCTGTCTGCCACCATCCTGATTTTGCCAAGGGTCTTTGTATATGCCAAAAACTCACTCACATTGTTTGTCTCAATGTAAATAGCCTGCAAGCCGTCCAAAGCGGAATATGCCTCCTCGCTTCCAGGATAATTCTTTATTACTTGCTTATAAGCCGCTATTGCCTCTTCGTTTTTCTCCATATTATAGTAAGTCATCGCTTTCTCTATAGACGCCTTCCGAGCCAATGGTGAATTAGGATACGATGTGAGTAATTTGTCATAGTTCCGCAAAGCCGCCTCGTTGTCATCCTGCTGCAACTCCGAGCGGGCTATCTCATAGAGTGCATCGTCTGCATAGTCCGATTTCGGCCATTGCTTTACGAGTTGTTCCAATAAGTGCACCTTATCAGTATATCTTTTCAGCAACCCCAAGGCATAACCACGTTGGAACATAGCATAATCTCTTCCGCTGCCGCCAATCGAAACCACCTTCGCATAATAACTCTCCGCTTTCACAAAATCTCTGGCGATAAAGAAACAATCTCCCAACCGGTTTAAAGCATCCGTATATGTTACAAGTCCCTTGTCTGCCTTTTCCGTATAAGATTCAAATGCCTTCCGCGCCTCCGTATATTTGTTTTGAGCAAAATAAGCATAACCTGTTTCATAATCCAGCAGAGGCATATTTTTGCTTTTGCTCGCTTGAGGTTGTTTTCTGAACAACTGATAATCATCTATCGCTTTTTGATAGTCCCTCAATTGATAATAACACTCACCCCGCCAATAGTAACTCTCCGTCTTGTAAACCGACCCGTCCTTGCTTCCTTCTATCACACTTTCAAAATATGGTTTTGCTTCTTTCACCTTGCCTTGAACAAACAAGTCTGTACCTATCTGATACTGCAAATACTGTTTCGTTTCCTGCATTTTCAGAGGTGGATTGGCTATGCTGTCCAATACATCCAGAGCCGATTTATAGTTCTTCGAAGCCATAAATGCATCGCACATAAGTTCATAGATCTGTGTCTTGTGTTTGGACGCAGGATATTCCTTCAAAAAAGCAGAAAAGACCGTAACACTCTCTCCTAACGCACTTGACGAACGATAAGATATCAATGCATAATTATACATTGCCTCCTCACGCAACGTATCATTCAATGCGGAATGAATAACGGCACTGTACGCTATCTTTGCATTTTCCGGTTGTCCCAATTGTACGTATACATTCCCCAGATGATAGCAAGCATTTTCCGACAACTTATCTTTTTCTTTCTTCACTTTCTGCAGGTATGCAGCCGCTTCCTTCCAATTTCCCGACTGGTAATTCGACATACCCAACAAATAAATATCCTCTCTCAGCAATTCCTTTCTCTGCTGGCTGTATAGTTTCTCGTATTTTTTCAGATGACTGATAGCCTCCCCGTAATTCCCGTCTTGGTAGTATATTTCTCCCAATATCCTGTACACCTCACCGTTGTTCTCATTGTCAGGATTACTTTCGAGCAAGTATTTGGCACGCTCATAAACTTCATCATACTGCCGTTGGGCATAATAGATTTGTATGATATAATACGGGACTATTTGCCTGTACTGTGCTGTATGCTCTATGGCTAAAAACTCCGGCAATGCACGTCCGTAGTTCTGTAAAGTATATTGGCAAAAAGCGTAGTAATAGCGAGCAGGGAGAGTGTAAACACTTTCATCTTTTCTCACTTTGTCAAAACACGAGGATGCCCTTTGATATTCGTGTAACTGCAGATGGACATATCCCTTATGGAAAAGAAAAGACATTTGATGTGAACGGAACAACATCTTGCTGTCAACCTGCTCAAACAATCGCAAGGCTTGCTTGTACTTGCGCCGCTCTGTCTGCAACACCCCCTGCATATAATACACTTCCGACGCATAGGTGGTATAGGGCTGGGTCGCAGCATAACGCTGTAGTTGCTGCAGAGCATCCGTTCGGCGCAACTCAAATGCATTGGCTACCAGATAAAACGAGGCATCGCTCTGAAATTTCAAATCGCCCGTTTGCTTCAGATAGTTCGATAGTTGCTGGTAGGATGCCGGAAACTGTCCCTGTTGGTACAGACTCACGCCCTCCGAGTAGGCGGCATCATTCGAACTGTAAATTTCCGTATGTTGTGCATATATACTGATTACTAACAGCATACCTGCAACAAAACTGATAATCTTTTTCATATAGTACACTATACGCCAAATTGCTAATTCGCTGCAAATATACAATTATTTTCTTGCAGAAGCAAACGAACGTTATGCACGATTACTTTCTCTCATATCTTACTATCTTACAAGCCATTTTGATATCTTGCAAAAAATAATAGCCGGCTCTCTTGTACGTATGTCAGACAATATGTAACTTTGCGCCGAACTTATGTTGGAAGATTATGCCTCCTTTAGGTTGTATAGCAATAAGAAAATATATCCTTTTCTTCAAAGAGAATAGGAAATCACGACAGAGCAGGTTGCGGTTCTCTAATCGCAGTTGTTCTGTTTTATTTTGTCTGAGTAACATTTTCATAGAATAATCACAACGCTTATGGGTCAACTGCCTGTAAGCGTTATTTTTTATATAAACCTATAAATTGGAAAATTATGAAGTATGGTCTGTTAGATTTGTTAACCTTGATCGGTTCATTGGGAATCTTCCTCTATGGAATGAAACTGATGAGCGAAGCATTGCAGAAGGTGGCAGGACATCGTATGCGTTCTGTTTTGGCGGCAATGACGAAAAACAAGTTCGTCGGAATTCTCTCCGGCGTCCTCATTACGGCAATCATTCAAAGTTCGTCGGCAACAACGGTTATGGTCGTCAGTTTCGTGAATGCGGGACTGCTGAATCTCACGCAGGCATTCAGTGTTATTATGGGAGCCAACATCGGTACTACGGCCACGGCATGGATCATTGCCTTGTTCGGGTTCAAAGTCGACATCTCGGCATTGGCGGTGCCTATCATTGCTTTTTCTGTTCCGCTGCTGTTCTCCAAACACAACAATCGGAGATATATCGGCGAATTGATACTCGGTTTTGCACTCTTGTTTATGGGCATCGGACTCCTCAAAAGTTCCGTACCGGATGTGCAGAGCCATCCCGAAATCCTGGCATTCCTTCAGAACTATACGCAATGGGGGTATGGATCGGTTCTGCTCTTCCTGGCTGTCGGAACAATCCTTACCATCATTGTCCAATCTTCGTCTGCAACGATGGCTATCACACTCGTTATATGCAGTCAAGGATGGATCCCCTATGAAATGGCAGTGGCAATGATTCTCGGTGAAAACATCGGTACAACCATTACGGCGAACATTGCAGCCCTTTCTGCCAATCTGTCAGCCAAGCGAGCCGCTTTCTCTCACTTCATTTTCAATGTCTTCGGCGTATGCTGGGTGTTGGTGGTTTTCTATCCATTCAGTCATTTGATTATGCATATCGTGGAGTTAGTCGGTCCTGAAGATACAGCCGAATCTGCCGCTTTCGCACTCTCCCTGTTCCACTCCATGTTTAACATCTGCAACGTACTGATATTATGCTGGTTCAGCAAATATATCATCCGCTTCGTAGAGAAAGTGATTCGGCCTCGCAGACACGAAATTCAAGCCTCTGAAGAAGAAAATTTCCAACTGACATATATATCCACAGGATTGCTTTCAACGGCTGAATTATCCATCCTGCAAGCACGCAAAGAGGTGTCAGTCTATTCCAAACGGATTCACCGTATGTACGAACTCCTCCCCGATCTCATCACGGAAAAAGACCCCGAGAAGTTCCAAAGCAAGTTTGAGCATATCAAGAAACTCGAAGATGTCAGCGACCGGATAGAATCTGAAATATCCAAATATGTTGCCTCCGTCAGTACGGGGCGTCTGAGTTCCGAGAGCAAAATCAACAGCCAACATATCTTGCGGATTACGTCCGAGATAGAAAGTGTCGCAGATGCTTGCTACAAGGTCGCTTGTATCGTGCAGCGTTACCGTGGAAAAGAAGTCGTGTGGAGCAACGAACACTGGCGCCGTATTCAAGAAATGCTTGCTTTGGTCGGAAAAGCAATCGATGAAATGGTCGAAGATCTGCATTCCGAAGATGCCGTTCCCGGTATGATGGACAAAGCGCGCGAAGTGGAACTCTCCATCAATACGCTCCGCGACCAACTGCTCAACGACATCCTTGTGGAAGTCAACGACGGCGAATGTTCCTACGAAGAAGGGGCCTATTTCCAAGACGTTGTTCGTGTGCTGGAGCGTGCAGGCGATTATGTCGTGAATATCATCGAAGCACAAAGCAACCAGAAGATGTTCAAAAACGTATAATTCGGTCATCTGTTCCTTTGTCAGATACCTCTCGGATGCTTGTTGTTCCGGGAGGTATCTTTTTCTGGCTCTCTCCGCTCTAATCCGTGGCAAGTATTGTCACGGATTAGGAAAGGTCGTTTCAATGTAGGTCACAACATATCGTCCGCTACCCTACGCCTGTCGTTCCTCTTGCAAGATATTACAATTTTTGCAGCAGCAATCTACGACCCCTCATCGACCCCTGACCGACCCCTCAACGAGACCTGAAAATGAAGTCGGTAAAGCCAAATCGTAAATTGTAAATTGTCAAGTCGTAAATGTCTTGACCCCCTATCAAGAGATGATCTTATTTGTCTCATTCGTCCCATTAGCCTTATTCGTCTCATCTGCCATAACTTCTCGAACAACTAAAACGTCTATTGAATAGTGAAAAGCAAAGTATGAAGGTCTGTATCTCCCGACATCATGCAGAAAGTCAGAGTATCAAGTAATGAGTAAAATAAGTGAACTTCATTCCGCCTATAGATAACATTCTGCTCCACGCAACTCACAACACGCAACAGACAGCCTTTTCGGAAAATCTCTCGTAAAAATTCCTCGGACAAAAATAAATGTTGTATCTTTGCAGTGTATCAATCAAAAAACTATCGTAATGATTATTGACAAACTTGAAAATGCAGATGCCTACTATGCCTGCGTACCAATGTTCCAACAGTTCATGGAATTCTATGCCCACAACGATTTGTTAACACTGCCTGCTTGCAAAATAAAATTGGCAGGCGATGACCTTGTGGTCAACATCTCTGATGTCATCGGAAAAAAAGAAGAAGACTGCCGCTTGGAGGCGCACAAGGAGTACATTGACATCCAAATACCACTCAACGGCAACGAATATATCGGTTGGAAAGCACAATGCGATTGTGAGTCTGTTACATCGCCTTACAACGAGCAGAAAGATATAGAATTCTATGGAGACAAGGCAACTGCGAAAGTATATGTTCCCGCCGGACATTTTGCCGTTTTCTTCCCGGAAGATGCACACCAGCCTTGTATTGCAGAAGGGCAGTCTTATCGCAAAATCATCGTTAAAATCAAAGACATCCGATCCTCTTTCTAAATGGTGACAAACCGTGAAAACGCTCAAACTGATCAAATCAGATCCCTGTCTCAAACCCTTTGAGAACGCCATTCTGGGACGTTACAACTATGCCCTGCAAACCGAACAACGTTTGACGAGGGGCACTTCCTTGTCCGATTTTGCAGATGGTTATCTCTATTTCGGTTTGCATAAAACTGCCGATGGATGGGTATTCAGGGAATGGGCGCCAAATGCAAAATCCATTTGCTTGATTGGCGATTTCAACGGTTGGAAAAAAGCAAAGGAATTTGCTCTGACAAACATCGGAAACGGAGTGTTCGAAATAGTCCTCCCCCATTCGGCATTGTGTCACGGACAACTGTTCAAGTTGCTTGTCGAGTGGCAAGGCGGACAAGGAGAACGGATACCGTCCTATGCCACTCGGGTGGTGCAAGACGAACAAACCAAGATATTTTCTGCACAGGTATGGGATCCTGCAGAACATTACTGCTTCAAAAAAAAGAAGTTCATCCCGAAATCCGACCCGCTTTTTATCTATGAATGTCATATCGGTATGGCAGGAGAGGAGGAGAAAGTGTCTTCCTACGAGGAGTTCCGGTTAAATGTTCTGCCGCGGATTGCCGGACTCGGATACAACTGTGTGCAGATTATGGCTATCCAGGAACACCCCTACTATGGCTCTTTCGGATACCACGTATCCAACTTTTTTGCAGCCTCGTCACGTTTCGGAACACCCGATGAATTGAAGCATTTGATCGATGATGCCCATTCTCTCGGTTTGGCGGTTATCATGGATTTGGTTCATTCCCACGCAGTAAAAAACGAACAGGAGGGTTTGGGCAATTTCGACGGAACACCCTATCAGTATTTTCATACGGGTGTACGCAGGGAACACCCTGCATGGGATAGTCTGTGCTTTAATTATCAAAAGCCGGAAGTACTGCACTTCCTGTTGAGCAACTGCAAATTCTGGCTGGACGAATATCGTTTCGACGGGTTCCGCTTCGATGGTGTAACCAGTATGATTTATCGTTCGCATGGTCTCGGAGAGAGTTTTTCGTCCTATTCCGACTATTACAACCTCAACGAAGACGGTGATGCAATCTGCTATCTCACACTCGCCAACAAACTTATACACCAAGTCAACCGGCATGCTATCACCATTGCGGAGGAAATGTCCGGTATGCCAGGACTGGCAACACCCGTCAAAGACGGGGGAATGGGGTTCGACTATCGATTGGCAATGGGAATTCCGGACTTTTGGATTAAATACATCAAAGAAGTAAAAGACGAAGATTGGAAAGTAGGGCATATACTCTACGAAATGACCAACCGGCGACAGGACGAGAAAACAATCTCCTATGCAGAAAGCCACGATCAGGCATTGGTCGGTGACAAAACCATCATTTTCCGTCTTATTGATGCCGAAATGTATTGGCACATGCAGCATGGTTCCAACACCTATATGGTGGATCGGGGAATAGCATTGCATAAAATGATACGGCTCATAACAGCATCTACTATCAATGGAGGCTATCTCAACTTCATGGGGAACGAATTCGGACATCCCGAGTGGATCGACTTCCCCCGTGAAGGTAACGGGTGGAGTTACAAGTATGCACGACGTCAATGGAGCCTCGTGGATAACCCCGATTTCTATTATCACGACTTAAATCGGTTCGATGCTGCCATGGTACACCTGCTGAAAGAACACCTGCACGCTGTTTCCGATAAAAATGGGAAACACCTGCCATGGATCTACACGCTTTGCGATAACGAAGGAGACCAAATTATTGCCTACCGGCGTGGAGAATTGGTTTTTGTTTTCAATTGGAATGGGGAGAAATCATTTTCCGACTATGGTATTCTGGCACCGGAAGGCAAATATACCACCCTGCTCAACACCGACGCCAAAGAGTTTGCCGGCTTCGGACTCTCTGATGATAAAGTGGAGCATTTCACACAATACGATCCCCTCTATAAGGCGGATCACAAAGGATGGCTCAAATTGTATATCCCTGCCCGAAGCGCAATCGTACTTAAGAAAATGGATTAAAGGAATATGAGTACGGAACATTGCTGTGCCACTATCGCGGTATGCAACACTGACAAAGAAAGAAAACACCCGATTTCATCAGGTGTTTTTCCTGTATTCTACTATCATTTCGCAACTTATATGGCAGGCAGACTCATACCTGTTATTTTCTGATACAGGTCAAGCGCATAGACATCCGTCATACCCGATATGTAATCCAACATTGCCTGTAACTTCAAGTAAGGAACTTCCGAATTGATGGAATACTGCGCCGGAATACGTTGCAATAACTGCCTTGAATAGGCTTTGTTCGGGTGAAATGCGGCCTCCACCAATTCATTCATTAAGGTGGATATGATTTTATAACCGGCTAATTCCACATCCAACACTTCCTGCGAACGATAAATCTTTGCTCTCGACACATCCGCACAACGGGCATAAGCCTCTGCTATGGGAGTTTCTATATGTTTGATAAGTGACCCCGTAAAATCACCACGCATAATTGTTTCCTCGTTCTCCATGAAAACATCGGTACAACTATCCACCAAACACCCAATCACACAAGAACGCAAATAAGCAATCTGTTCATTCGTATCATCAACAAATGCCATCGTTTTCAAAATCTTATCCTTGCGGGGAGACGGAAAGAACCCTAAAAGCAAATCCTTTGTTTCATCGACTGTCAGTATTCTCAGTTTCGTTGCATCTTCTATATCCATAATCTGATAGCAAATATCGTCCGCGGCTTCCACAAGATAAACCAACGGAAAACGTGCATACATTCCTTCCTTGCCGTCGGCAAGAGGAATACCCAATTGGGAGGCTATGATCCGGTAATTGTCTTTGTCCGAGTCAAAGAAACCGAATTTGCCTTTTGGCGAAAGTACCGAAAGATAAGGATATTTCACAATGGAAGCAAGCGTACTGTATGTCAGTACAAAACCTCCTCTCCTTCGGCCTTGGAATTGGTGGGTAAGCAGTCGGAAAACATTGGCATTGCCCTCAAAATGAATGCAGTCTGACCACTGGTTTTCAGATAATATGTCCTTCCATATCTGCCCTTCCCCTTCTGAGAAATATGTACCTATTGCCTGCTCACCGGAATGACCGAAAGGAGGATTACCCATATCATGAGCCAAACATGCTGCCGAAACAATTGGACCGATCAAGTCCAATTGCGATCCACGGAGAGGATATATCCCTTTTAATGCGCTGGATACCCTGTTCCCTAATGATCTGCCCACACAGGAAACCTCCAAACTGTGTGTAAGGCGGTTATGAACGAATATGGAACCGGGAAGAGGAAATACTTGTGTCTTGTTCTGCAAACGTCTGAAAGGTGCGGAAAAAATAAGACGGTCAAAATCTCTCTGGAATTCGGTGCGGGCATCATGACCGACCGACGGATTATACCATTCCTCTTGTCCGAATCGGATAGTGGTTAAGAGTTGTTCCCATTGCATAACTGTTCCTTTCATTTCATTGTTTTATCACGCAAATGTAACCATTTCCCGCCATTGCTGCAAATGCTTCTCTCTCAAAAGAAATACTGTCTATGGGTGGCACAACTCCGTCACGACAATCGCGACCTGGCGGAACATCCTGTCTGCGCAACTCTTCTGATGGTTTGCCATAATCGTTTGTATATGGAAACAGGGGTGTGTACTGGTTTCCGTACACACCCCTGTTTCTCATCGATTGAAGATAACAAGGAGTTCTTCTTTATCTCTCAACCATATATGGGGTATTGTCCCCTATTGGCGCAGGAACTTCTTGCCTTTCTGGATCACAATGCCTCTGTATGTTTCGTCCACTTGGCGACCCAATACATCGTACATCGGTAGAGCCACATCCAAATGGGTAGAATTCTCCACATCGTCAATAGCAGATCCTATGCCGCTTTTAACCACTGTCAGTGCCTTGCGGGCAGGGATGATGGTGGTGTTGTCAGCCTTCGGCAGAGAGAAAACAGCAACTGCATCTTCTCCTGAGCATACCAAGTTGCCTGCATAGTCAAGGTGCATTTCTCGAATAGATGAGAGACCGCAATCAAACATATAACGCAGTGTCATCACGGGCTTGTTGCCTTCCCATACAATGTCCCATACCATAATATGCTTGGAACCATCAATGAAATACAATACGGATTCATCTGTACTCAGTGCACATGCTCCGGAAAAGCCTCCGTTAATAATATCCTTATAAGGATCTTTGGCAGAGTTCATTTGCTCATTTCCTTCCCAATCGTAGAATTTGAGAGCAGTATAACCTGTGTTGTTTTGTCCTGCTGCACGACGCGAAGCCACCCATATACCATGTGTGCATCCAAGTGGATAGCCGTCATATACAATACCTTGTGTTTTGATTACAGCAGAAGGAGCCTCATTCCATGAATGCTTGTAAGTACCCTCTTCTGTGCCAATATTGTAGATGGTAATAGAGTTGGCCACCAACGATGTGCCGCCATCCTCATTGAGAGAAAGTAGTTTCGTTTCTTTGCCCGTACCATAGATGGATATACCTAACGAAGAAGAACCTACCTCGACACCATTATTGGTGATGATACCATTTTTATCACGCGTGCCTTGGAAGAATTCCTCGTACTTACCATTTTCTAAGTTAGCAGGGTCTGCTACTATCACATTGGAGTATCCATCGGAACCGTCAGAAATCCAGATGTAGCCTTGGTCATCCACAAAAGTACGATACGGAGAACCGTACATTGCACGTCCGCCTTTATATGGAGTGGTGTTGATACGGGTGTAGTCAGGCTTGAATGCATATAACCCACTATTTGCTTTAGAACTCCCAACCCTATCCATAAGGTAGAGATACTGGAAGTACTCGGACTCAGGTGAGTTGTTGATAGAAATGAATGGACGTGTCAAACCTAATGATTTCGAAGTCGCTTTGTACAAGGTGCTGATATTGCTGATGGATTGCCCTTGCAACTCCACTGCCCATGTCATGGTAGCACCTACATCACCAGGGAGTTCGTCCTTGGCAATGGTAAATGAGTTTGCACCTTTCACTACATTAGCCAACTCTACAGCACCTACTTCGGTATTGTCTGCTGCGTAGAAGATAAGGTTGGCACTCACGGCGTCCGAGTTGGCATTGAAGGAGAATACATAGTTATCTCCGCTCTCTACCACATTGAGGTTGTATGCCATAATAGAAGCAACGGCAGGTTGGTCAACACCCACGGTGGTGAACTTGCTGATGAGACTGTCACGTACCAAGTATAAGGTGATATCTGCGTCCTTTACTACACTCGCTGCCATCGTATAGGTTGCGTCTGCGGCATCCAAAGTGGTGTTGGTAGTCTTAATGAGAGCAGCCTTGTCAAGGCCATCGGTGATGTCGTAGAGTGCTACGCCGATGTTCTTACCGTCTGCGTCCTCAGCAGGAGTAACCATTATATCACGATGTGCGTACTTGAAGTAGTTGGCCACATTGGTGTGGAAAGGCAGTGTACCCATTATTTTGGGTTCGGATTTTGTGGTGTTTACTACCTGCCACTCAATGGCGTTCTTATTGGGCGATGAGAAGATGAAACTCTTGTCGTCACGTGGTGAAACTACCATCTGTACATCATGACCATATTCAGTCAAGGTAATGCCAGCAGGTTGGTTGCGCAATGCACCTGCGTAGTTGTTTTGGTAAATAGTGTATATAACAAAACGTACACCATGGGAAGCGGCACCGGTAGTATATGCAGTGGAAGCAATCATACCATCCTCTGTTGTTCCCGAGTATGCCAATGTGGAACCAACCATTGCATTAGAGTAGTTGCCGGCTGCCTCATTGTTGGTATTGTTGAACCACAACGCACCTTCCCACCCTGTAGCATCAGACTCCCACTTATAGATATTCCACTTGTTAGCAGGAGTAAACGTAGTATGCTCCATATTGCAACCTACCAAGTAGCCGTCGGCGGTGAAGGTGATGTCGCTCAGTTTGTAACCGTCGGCAGAGACTACCGAACAGAAGTCTGTGGGCAGGGTATGGAGTACGGTCTGCTTCTCGGCATCCACCTCTATAAGGGTAGGATCCTTGGCAGCATCAATAGCCAAGATGTACATATTGCCATTGCGGTAGAGTACGCGGCGAACGGTCTTGCCCACCAATACATCTGCCAACTTCTTGCCAATAAAGGACTGCTTCATCTCGTATGTGCCTGCCAACTGCAGGTAAGCAGGCTGCTCAGGCTCGGGGTAGTTGTAGTAGGTTACCGTGGGCGGCACATACGAGGTGTCGGACAGGTAAATCATCTGATAGGTGGTCTCGTTGGCTTTCACCGAGAACTTTACTTTCTGGTCGTCGGTCAAAGGATTGTAGCCTTTGCAAGTAGCGTCCAAGGTGTAGTCATCACCCGGGATGAGGTTCTCGAATACGAAGATGCCGTTGTACAGCGTGTCCACATTGTATTTAGCCACCTCTACACCGCCCTTGAGCAGTGTGACCTCTGCGCCGTTGCAAGGTATCCACTGGTCGTTGGTCTTGGGTGCATAATTGAACAGCGGGTTGCTCATCTTGCGATGCAGGTCTTTGACGGTACCCATAATGTAGCCCGTTGTCTCTTTGTCAGCCCCATAGTAGTCCACGATACCACGATAGTATGCCAAGCCCTCTTGGTGGCAATAGTCGTGGTTCAATGCGCGGTGGCGTGCCGGCTGATAGGTATGGAAATAGCCCTCTACCAAGAAGCCTGGAGCACCATGTTTCAGTACACTTAGGTAGCCTTTGTATGCATTGCCCGTTACGGGGTCTGTACGAGTAGTTTTGTTATTCTTCAAGTAGAAATCAAAGTCACCACGGATATTCTTGTTGGTGATTGAGTAGGATGAAGCAGGGTCTATGCCACTTGCCATAATACCAAAACGGTATGCCCAAACAGCCTCAGCCTTTTCACGGCTGCCCTCTACATACGTGTTAGCACCATCTTCGGATGTCTTGGTTATGTCATCATAACCGCGATAGATAACCAACGGGTAATTGGTATTTGAACCCTCAGTAGCCGCATTGGAGTGGACGGAAATGAAGTAGTCGATATTATTGGCTTCCACTTCTTCGCAGATTTCACTCAGTTTGCGATTGTATTGGGCGTAATCGGGTAAAGCCTTATAGCCTTCTGGGGTGTAATCAGGATACTGTCCGTTCACTTTTGCATAAGGCCAGGGACCACATTCCGTGCGGGAATAAAGGACGGTGGCACCTGCAGCCTCAAGTTTCTTGCCGAGGTAGAGACACTTCCAAAGGTTGGTGTTCGTCTCATAGAAACCGCATGTATCGGGCATACCTGTGGATGACAATGCAGGATAAGGAATGGTCGCCATAGGACGGTCATCGGATCCGAATGAGCCGTGTCCGGGATTGACATAGATACGCTTGCCCGTGAGGTCGGAAGCATTGGCAAAAGGCAGAGCCAACAAAGTGGTGACCACCACTAAAAGATATCGTTTCATGGTATTCATTATTTCTTGTTAATACGAATAAGGTAAGTATCGCCCTCATCGGTGGAGAACACTATTTGGCTTCCGTTGGCTGCCACATAAGGATACATGGCTATCAGACCCGACGTAAGAACCTGATGTTCTCCCTTAAGGTTGTACGCCACAATATCCGATGCTGTCTGCACATAGCCGTCATCCTCATCTGCCATACCGATGATAATCTCGTTGTTGTACCACTTTGCGGCACGGCAGTCGCGAGCAATGAAACGGGGATTGCTTCCGTCTATATCAGCCACCCATGCGCCATTACCTGCCACATAGTAGCAAACCTTGGTTCCATCGGGAGAAACGGACGGCCATATATAACTCTTGTCCTGACCATTTGGCGAGAGTACACGGGTTTCTCCGTTGATGGTCAGCATGAGTTGGCGATCTTGAATAGAGACAACAGGAACGCTCTTCTCAACAGGCTGTTTTTTATTCAACGCCTGTACTCGGAGTTGGCGTTTTTCTACCGACAAGATGGAATTGCCTTTCAGAGTGTAGCCATTCAGGTTGCGAGTGGGTTTCACCAATGTCGTTGTCTTCTTCGTTGTCAGATCTTTGCGAACAAGGGAAGAACGGTTCAATTTGTCTTTTCCCATTGTTGTCTCACGATAAACGACATTGTTTCCATCGGAAGAAATAACCACATTGTAGCCTGCTCCCGCTGCCGTGGAGATTGTTTCCACTTTGCCGGTTGCCACGTCGTACTTTTGCAAACCTGCATTATTCATACCGGTGAGCAAAATATAAGCACCATCGGGACTGACTCCCGCCACTTTGGTGTTTTCTAAGTTTGACGGCATCTTGAGTTGTTCGACAGACGCCACCTCAATCAGTTGAGCATTTGCCGACCATGTCGCAAACGCCATGAGCATAAATAAGATTTTTTTCATACTGATGTGAATTTAAGGTTTTGTTTTACTTATAGTATTGTTATTGTCAATGTATAAACTTCCTGACTTGTTCCCCCACCCTGACGATGTAGGCACCATGCGGCAAAGCACAAGTGAAAGAGCCGACAGCCGTTTCTCTGGAGATGAGGACACCATTGATACCATAGATTTCCACCACTTGTGTACCATCAAACGAGAGTGCCAATCCTTGCGGTGTGGAAAGAACGAACAGATTGTCAAGAACCTCCTGCACACCGTCGGCAACAGGTGTGAAAGTAAACTTGTAAGCAGCAAGACCATTATCCGGTGCCAACACATAGATACAGGCATCATTGTCACTGACCGCTGTACAGAAATCAACAGTATAGGACGCATTCGCAGCACTTCCGAGAGGCGGTGTTGCAGATATGACCCGCCGTGCGTTACCAAGTCCGTAGGTTGTCTCATAGACCTCGAAACCACCATTTACATCGGCAGGAAGCACCAAATAGCGATGCCCGAGGAGAGTGAACGTACAAACGCCAGAAGCATTTACCGCAACAGCCGATGTGTTAGCAGGAAACTCTTCCATCTTTTCGCCCGTTGCAATCAAGTGGCGTGTAGGCAACTGCCCTGCCACAGAAGCATAGAAACTGCCCGCATCCAATGGAACAGCCTTGGCAGACGTTCCACTCGGCAAACCGTCGTTATCCACCGCCACAGCCGTCTGCAGACTGCCACCGGCAAACGGGATTTTCACCAAGTGTCCCGTATTGCTCAATGCCAATGCAAAACCCTTATTACTCCAAGTACCATAAGGATAGAAATAGTCGCATCGTCCCGCAATAGCGACAGAAGCCAGGTCAGCATAACCATCGGATGCAACGGAACCCATTTTCATCTGCATCGAAGTGCTGCCAGACGCTGTGTTACCCATGAGCAATTGCCCGTCATCGGTGATGCGCAGGTTGTGCTGCCAGAAAGCAGAGGAACCAATAGTGCGGGTAGCCTGCAAAGAACCTGTTTCGGCATTAACTACAGCAAAGGCACCTGCATTCTTATCAGGAATATACAATTGACCATTATAGTACGCCATACTGCGGTTAACGGCTCCTGTCGTCAGATATGCCGCTTCCGAGACAGTCTTTGACCACAACGGCGTTATGGAGACCGTACCCATTGGCAGTGTACTCTCCCCTTCGTTGTACACTATCGGTTCGTATTCGTTGCCATACCGGTCGTAGGGACAGACGGCAAAAGTGGTATTAGCAATGTCTCCCACACTGCTCACATCGAAACTTGTTGTATAAGTAATCCCTAACAGACAGGCAGGATCCTCCAGAGCGGACTCTGTGTCCATACCCTTAGGATAGGCATAGACCGTGAAACGAGGCGAAGAAGGATGTGTCCACATCAGGTTGGCACCCACCAATGATATTTCGGAGGGCTTTGCCAATTCGGGTGCTTCACGCCAATCAATTGGCGGCACGACAGACTTGGTAGAGTACCAATCATTCACCAAGAAAGTATGGTATCCCTCAGAGGAAGAAAAATAACTATTGCAGCCACCGATATTGAAGAGATACTTTGTATTGTAGAATATACTTCCTTTCACTTTTCCATTGCTCCGCAATTCATTCATCTGCGCTTTGATTTCATCGGGAGAATTAAACCGTGCATCCGGCGCTTTGTCATTCTTATTGTTTGCCACATCCTGACTCACATAGAAATGGCGATTGTAGCGGAAAGCGAGGTTAGCCCACCAAGGGCATAACTTGCTGAAAGAACTGGATGCATAGTATTTATCCGATGTCGGGAGCATGGGCCAATAGAGTTGCGGCGAGATATAGTCGATATACCCACGTTTCAACCATGCGGCTCCATCGCAGAACAAATCGGAATAGACATCCCAAGAACCCGGGCAAGAGGAAATGTAGTCGGAAGATGTGTAATCTTCGTTGTACACGCTATGTGCAGACGTACTCCAAACGCCAGCAGGTCCTATACCGAAACGCAGATAAGGTTTTTTCGCTGCAATGCTCTGCATAACAGACTTGACAAACAAGTTCACATTCTCACGGCGCCAATCACCCAATGACAAGTTGTGAGGATTGTTCGCCGCTGTCATCGGCGTTTCGTTAGGGGCTTGCGTGGCGGAATAGGAAGACTTTATGCCATTATAGAAATAGTCGTCGAAAATGATACCGTCAATGTCATAATGGTCGATAATATCTTCTATCACCGAGAGTACATAGCCACGTACGGCAGAGTTTCCAGGGTCAAGGATTTGCGATGTTCCGGAGAGCAATATCCAGTTATCTTGGATTTGACTTGAGCGAAGACTGTTGTTCCCGAGACGATACGGATTGATCCAAGCATGGAGTTCCAATCCGCGCGCATGCGCCTGCTCTACAGCGTAGGCAAGAGGATCGTAGCCCGGGTCTTTGCCACGCGTTCCCGTAAGGACAGAACTCCACGGTTCGCCCACCGTGGAACAATACAATGCATCGGAGTAACTACGTACTTGCAGCATGACAGCAGTCATGTTAGCAGCCTTGGCACGATCCAAGATAAGATCCATCTCCGCTTTCTGTGCAGACACATTTCCTTTTGTATGCGGCCAATCAATTCCCCAAACAGTAGCCACCCATGAGGCACGGAACTCCTGCTTAGGGTTAGATGCAAGCATAAGAACGATTGTACAGAACAGAAAGAATACGGTTAAGAGAGTAGATTTGTGTTTCATGTATCAGTTATTTAGAGGTTATGCAAGCCCTGTTTCTTACAATTCCCGGTGGGAAAAACGTTTATTCATTGGAGATTATGCTATTTATGTCGGCTTCAAAGTCGGTCAGTTGTTTCCGGCAATAGTCCAACAATTTCTTAGCCTCTTCCGCCTGTTTTTTGAATTCTTCCATAGACAGAGCCTGTCCCTCCTCAAGATTATCCACAATCGTTTCCAATTGCTTCAAAGCATCATCATATTTCATATTGTTCTCCATGACACGCCAAGAATCAATCCACATCATCCCAACCTATTCCCTTGTACTTACTGAGATCCCAATCTTCGTCCACTTCATTGAGATAGATGGTTTCGGGCGTATCGTCTTCCTCAGAAGAATTTTCCTCCTGTTCTATAATCTTCACATCAATAGGACTATGCGAAATTTCAATCACCTTGTTGCTTTCCTTATTGAGTTCTGTCCAAAGGATATCTTTGAGTTGCTCTATCCCCAAGCCTGACACCGATGAAATAAAGACCGACGGGATATCCGCAGGCAGTTCCGCACGCATTTGCTCCATCAGGACATCATCCAACATATCGCACTTGGAGACAGCCAATACCCGTTGTTTCCGCAATAGTTCAGGGTTATACTTTCGCAATTCTTCCAAGAGGATATTGTATTCTCTCTTGATATCCCGTGTATCCGCCGGCACCATGAACAGCAGCACTGCATTGCGCTCTATATGCCGAAGGAAACGTAAGCCCAAACCTTTTCCTTCCGCCGCCCCCTCTATGATACCCGGGATATCCGCCATACAGAATGATTGGTTATCCCGATAGGAGACGATTCCGAGATTAGGCACCAATGTAGTGAAAGGATAGTCAGCAATCTCGGGTTTCGCAGCAGAAACGACAGACAAGAGCGTGGACTTTCCCGCATTGGGAAAACCTACCAGCCCAACATCGGCAAGCACCTTGAGTTGCAGAATGATATTCCGTTCCTCGCAGGGTTCGCCAGGCTGTGCATAGCGCGGAGCCTGATTGGTAGCCGTACGGAAATGCCAATTGCCCAATCCGCCACGCCCGCCTTTCAGGAGGATGATTTCTTCCTTATCCTCTTTTATCTCGCAAAGGAATTCTCCCGTATTGCCATCGTAAACGACCGTTCCGCAGGGGACATCAATATACTTGTCCTCCCCGTTTTTACCGAAACTGCGACTTTCGCCCCCCCCTGTTCCATCGGTTGCCATAATATGGCGCTGATACTTCAAATGGAGCAATGTCCACAGATTGCGATTTCCCCGCAGAATGATGTGTCCGCCACGCCCTCCGTCTCCTCCGTCGGGTCCACCCTTAGGCACATACTTGGCACGATGGAAATGCAGAGACCCCGCCCCACCCTTTCCCGAGCGGCAGTAGATCTTCACATAATCTATAAAATTGGACTGTGCCATAGCAACGTTACCTAACAGAAACAGAATTATATATTAGACAGAATGCCGTCAATCTTGGCAAAAATCTGTTCCATCGTTCCCATACCGTCCACTGCATTGTATTTTCCGAGGTCACGATAGTAGGCACATACAGGTTTCGTTTGCCGGTGGAACACTTCCAATCGTTTTTTGATGGTATCCAGATTGTCGTCGGCACGTCCGGAAGTTTTGCCACGATTAAGCAAGCGGTTGATCAGTTCCGCCTCTTCCACAAAAAGATCTATCACCGTGACACGTTCGCCACGATTTGCCAACAGTTTCTCCAATTCTTCCGCCTGGTGGACAGTGCGAGGGAAGCCATCGAAAATAACTCCTTTAGCAGATTTCGGCATCGCATCCAAATAGTTTGCTATCAGTTCCATTATAATGGAATCCGGCACCAAATCGCCATGCGAGATGATAGTCTCCACTTTCTTACCGATCTCACTTTTTTCTGCAATTTCTTTACGGAGAAGGTCGCCTGTAGAAAGATGGTCTAATCCGTATTTATCGACAATAAATTGGCTTTGGGTACCTTTGCCGCTTCCAGGGGCACCGCATAAAACGATATTCAGCATAGTTTATTCTTTTATTTACGTTTTTCTCTCTTTCGGGCATTTTCCGACTTAACACAAATACAAGCACAAGCAAAGGCAACGCCCGAGTATATATACGTTGCAAAGTTACACAAGAATTATCACACTTGCAAACACAGAGGAGAAGACTTCTTGTCAAAAAAAGAATGATTTTGAAATAGCACAAAAATAGTTATCTTTGCAGATTATTTATGCGTACGCCATGAGTTACATTGTTGTCCTTATACTGATAGCCTTTATCGGGATGATTGCAGAATTATCAGCATCTCGGCATACGCTTTTGCAACGGCAGATATATCACCTTACGTTTGCAGCGGTGGCTATATGGTGTACTCTGAAGTATGCCATAGGTCCCGATATTCAACACTACATACCTTTCTACAATGCATCCTACTCGTTTTTGCAGGTTCCATCGCATCTACATGAATCGTTGTTCGAGCCCGGTTTTGTTATTTTTTGCAGTCTGTTGCATACGTGCGGAATCAGTTTTTGGGGCATGACCGCCATCATATCCATCTTTTATTTTGCAGTTATATTCCAATTGTTCAAGAAAATCCGAGGCTACCAAACATTGGCACTCCTAATGTTGGTATGTTTGGATTATAATCTCATATTGATGGAATTCCGCCAATGCTTGGCGGTGTCGTTTTTCTACCTATTCATTCTACTATCGGAGAAAAAGAAATACGGTTGGGCTATGCTGATGGCAATACTTTCAAGTACTATGCATAAGTCGGCTATCATTGTCTTGGCATTATTCGGGCTTCTATATCTGGTGGGCAAAGTGCAAGTGTCAAAACAAGAATATATCTTGTTGGCGGCTTTAATCATCGGTCTGCTTTGTATTCCATTACAGCCACTACTGCTAAAAGTTGTGGAGATGTTGCCTCTATCTCCCACACAATTGGTTTCCGCAAAGCATCACTTGATGGTAGGGGTGTCCTTCCAGAAGATATTAATTGTTTACTTGGCATCTATCCTCTGCTTGGCATACTATTCAATTCCCCAAGGAGGCAACACACGGCATCATTGGCTGATATGGTGCGGTGTGGCATTACTGGTTTGCCTATACCCCTATTGGTTTTTGCTAAACCGCCTACGTTCGTTCTTCTTACCATTTTTAATTGTTTACATAGCCAACACTGTCCAATCGTCAGAAAAGAAAGACGTGCTGATGAAACAAGTATATGCCACGATACTGGTTATGTACTCTGTGGTTTTAATGATTGACATTCCACAGAGGAACAAACAAATGCGTTATCCGACAGACTCAATATCGTTGGTTGTGGAGCGTTGTAAATATTCGGAAGAAGAATTGCAGAAAAGGCAAATGGCACAGGCAGAACTATATTGGGATTACGATTACAAGGAAATGATAAAACGAGGACTGCAATGAGCGTAACCATATTGATGTCAACATATAACGGGGAGAGGTACCTGGCGGAGCAATTGGATTCCATCATAGGGCAGGATATGCAGGAATGGCGTCTGGTTGTGCGCGACGACGGGTCGGCAGATGATACGATAAAAATACTGCAACGATATGCAGCAAAGGACGAGAGAGTGCAGGTGGTAGCCGACGGACAGAATATGGGCGTGATACGATCGTTTGAATATCTTTTGCAGCATTACGGGACGGGAGAATATATTGCTTTCGCCGACCAGGACGATGTGTGGTTACCAAACAAACTGAGAATCAGCACTGAAACGATACAACGTGCCGAAAAAGAGTATGGAAAAAGTACTCCGATTGCGGTACATACGGACTTGATTGTGGCAGACGAACAATTGCAGGAGATTTCGAAATCCTATTGGGATTATGCAGGGATTAAACCACATATCTTGAACAAGAAGGCAGAATATCTGGCAATCTACAACAGCGTTACGGGGTGTACCCTGTTGCTGAACCAAGCCGCCAAGAGGGTGTCTTTACCATTCCGCGGAAAAGCATTGATGCACGATTCTGCCATTGCGGTGAGTGTAAAGCAAAGAGGGGGACAAGTGGTGCCTATAGACGAAGCGACGTTATACTACAGACAACACGGGGACAATGCATCGGGGGCTGTGAAATACGATCTGTGGCGCAGTTTTTCCCAACGATACCAAGAGGCGAAAGAACATTACAGGGCTTATCATCCGGATATTTTTCCGAATGTGGCAGCATTTATATATTGGAAAATGCGCAGTTTCTGCGCAGAACATCTGTAGGAAATGAACTCGGTATGCATAGCAACATATAACGGAGAGAGGTTTATTGAGGCACAATTGCGCTCCATCTTAGCGCAACTGATGGCTGATGACGAGGTTATTGTGTCGGACGACGGTTCAACGGACAAGACGTTGGACATCATAGCATCTTTTGGGGACAATCGAATCAAGATCTTACACAGCCGGTATCACTGCGTAAGGGACAACTTCGCTAATGCGCTACAGCATGCACGGGGCGAGATGATTTTTCTAAGCGACCAAGATGACGTGTGGCTGGAAGGCAAATATAATACATGCATAGAGGCATTAAAGACAGCGGATTTGGTTTGCACCAACAGTAAAATGACCGATGAGAACTTGAACATTATCCATGACAACTTCTTTTCATTGTATCATTCCGGGCATGGTATATTGAAGAACATCTTCAATAATACGTATTACGGATCGTGCATGGCATTCCGACGGACTTTATTGGAGTATGCATTACCTTTACCACCCACGAATGAGATCGGACACGATGTCTGGCTTGGGTTGGTGGCTGAAATGACAGGAAGAACCCTATTTATCCAGAAACCCTATTTATTATACCGCCGGCACGAGGGAACCAGCACGAGGACAACCGGTTTGCTCCGGCGGAGCAACCGCCCGATATGGAAAAAAGTGTGGAACCGGATCGTGTTGCTGTATTATGTTTGTAAATTCCGTATTCAGTATGCAAGATAACTTAGTGAGCATTGTTACGCCATTATACAACGGCGAGAAGTTTGTCAGACAAACCATAGAGAGCGTGTTGGCTCAGACATATCCCGAATGGGAGATGCTGATTGTGAACGACGGGAGCAAAGACAGGAGTGAGGAAATTGCCTTGGAATATGCCCGAAAAGACCATCGTATTCACGTGTTTTCACAAGCGAACGGAGGCAGTGCGTCGGCAAGAAACCACGGCATCCGAGAAGCGAAGGGCAGATATATGGTATTTCTTGACGCTGACGACTATTGGGATCCGACTTTCTTAGAGGATCAGTTGCGCTTTATGAACGCCAAGAACGCTTCTATTGTGGCGGCATCGTGCCGAAGAGTGGACGAAAACGGCAAAGAGGTGCTGCGTCCGCTGATTGTACCCAACCGAATGAACTACCGTGACCTGCTCAAGACCTGCAGTCTGCCATGCCTGACAACCATGATTGACCGCAGCACATTCCGAGATGTATATTTCCATGAAGAGTTACGCAGTTTGCGTGATGATTACGTGCTGTGGCTTTCGCTGCTGAAACAGACGGATTACGCTTACGGCAATCCGAAAGTATTAGCCAGTTACAGACTAAACCTAAACGGAGCCACAGCGAACAAGAGGAAGATGATCAAACCGCAGTTTCTGGTCTATTACCGCGTGGAGAAATTAGGATTGATTCGCAGTCTGTACTACTTAGCCCATTGGGCAGTGAATGGTTTTCTCAAGTACAGGAAATAGGAGATGCTGAACGTTTCCATCGTGCTATATAACCCGGATTGGGAGAATGAGGTGCTACCATTGGTCGGGGAATTGCTCAAAGTGCAGTGCCTCAACAAACTGTATCTTGTGGACAACTCGGAAAAGAGAGCAGAAGAAAGTGTATGGGGACGATGGAAAGACGGAAGAGTGCAGTATGTTTTCCCCGGAAAGAATACAGGATACGGGCGCGGGCATAATATGGCGTTGCGAGAAAGTGTGCATGACGGCATACGATACCACCTGGTAATGAATGCTGACATTGCCGTGAGAGCCGAAGATATAGACCGACTATGCCGCTTTATGGAGAACCGACCAGACGTAGGGCAACTCATGCCCAAGGTGGTATATCCCAACGGAGAATTGCAATATCTCTGCAAACTATTGCCTACGCCTATGGATGTATTCGGCAGGAGATTTCTTCCACAGCGTTGGACAAAGACACGCAATGCCCGATACGAGTTGCGAGATTCCGGATACAACACGCCTATGAATGTACCCTACCTGAGCGGTTGCTTTATGTTATTGCGTACGGAAGCCGCACAAAAGGCAGGGTTATTTGACGAGCGTTACTTCATGTACCCTGAGGATATTGACCTGACCCGCAGGATACACCACCGCTATGTGACGCTGTACTATCCGGAAGTAACCATTGTACACAAGCATAAGAAAGGCTCATATCACAGCATGAACCTTCTTTGGATTCACATCGTGAACATGTGCCGTTACTTCAACAAGTGGGGGTGGTTCTTTGACAGGGAGCGCAAGGAAGTGAACCGTACTACATTGTCATCAACCGATAAGCCAGATAGCCCGCATACACAAGCAAAAGACAAGCCCCATGCCACCATTTGAGTTCCCGTTTGGCGTTTGTCTTGATAAACAGCCAGACCAAAGCACAGCCCAGAGCAGCCATAAGAGCGTCCACGGACAAGCCTTTGTAGGCAGGAAGAGGACGAATTACGGCACTGGTACCGAGGATAAAGAACACATTGAAGATATTGCTACCTATCACATTACCCAGGGCAATATCCACATTCTTCTTCATAGCGGCAACAACCGATGTAGCAAGTTCGGGCAATGAGGTTCCCAAAGCCACAATGGTAAGACCAATAATCGCTTCGCTTACTCCCAAGCGTGTAGCAATGGAAACGGAACTTCGCACAATCAGTTCTCCTCCTATCACCAAACATATCAAACCTACCACGACCCCAAGGACGGCCTTCCAGACATTCATTACCACTACATTTTCCGATTCCGTTTCCTGAACATCCGTCTTTGCATGGCGCACATTGGACACCATGAAGATAATAAAGAAAATAAGCAGAACCGCCCCTTCCCAGCGCTGTATAGCCTTGACCTCCCCCGACATAGTCACCGTAGCGAAAGCAAGGACAAGAAGACCTGCAATAATACTCATCGGGATATCGAAATCGCGGCAGTGTTTCTGACTGGCGATAGGACATATCAGTGCAGATATTCCGAGAATGACAAAGACATTAATGATGTTGCTTCCCAGTATATTGGTTATAGCAAGGTCGGTTGTTCCATTGGCAACAGCCACCATATTGACCACAAACTCGGGCATGGAAGTGCCAAATGCGACAACCGTGAGACCGATGACGATATCAGAAATATGAAAACGCTTGGCAATGGCGGAAGCACCATCCACCAACCAATCGGCACCCTTGACAAGCAAGACCAAACCCAGAACAAGGGAGAGTGCCAACAACCATGGGTTTGAGAAAAGAACATCAAACATATTATACCTTTTTAGTCAGTTATCATACATTGAACCGGAAGTGCATAATGTCGCCATCCTGCACGACATAGTCTTTGCCTTCGATGGACAATTTCCCCGCCTCCCGGCACGCCGCCTCACTTCCAAGCGAGACAAAATCATCATACTTAATCACCTCGGCACGAATGAAGCCCCGTTCGAAATCGGTGTGAATGACTCCGGCACACTGAGGAGCCTTGCTTCCTTCGCGGAACGTCCAGGCACGGACTTCATCGCTACCGGCAGTAAGGAAGGTACGCAGTCCGAGCAAGGCATAAGCCGCCTTGATCAAACGATTCACGCCAGACTCCTGCAAACCTATTTCTTCGAGGAACATCCGCCGTTCTTCATAGGTGTCGAGTTCCGCTATTTCGCTTTCCGTCTTCGCCGCAAGGACAAGCAATTCCGCCTGTTCGTCCTTAACGGCTTCTTTAACCTGCTCTACATATTGATTTCCAGTGAGTGCAGAGCCTTCATCCACATTGCAGACATACAATACAGGCTTATTGGTAAGCAGGAACATCTCGCGCGCTACAGCCTCTTCCTCTTTTGTTTCCAACGCCACGGAACGTGCATTTTTCCCCTCCCGGAGAGCAGCCTGATAGCGAAGAAGAACCTCCAAGGCTATTTTAGCCTGCTTATCACCACCGGATTTTGCCTGTTTCTCGGTCTTTTGGATACGGCTCTCAACCGTTTCCAAATCTTTAAGTTGGAGTTCGGTGTCAATAATTTCCTTGTCGCGCATGGGATTAACGCTACCATCGACATGCACTACGTTGGCATCGTCGAAACAACGGAGGACATGCAGAATGGCATCGGTTTCCCGAATGTTAGCCAGGAACTTGTTTCCAAGACCTTCTCCTCTGCTTGCCCCCTGCACGAGACCCGCTATATCGACGATCTCAATTGTGGTTGGTATGACACGCTCCGGATGGCACAGTTCCGCCAGACGCTGCAGACGTTCATCGGGAACGGTAATCATACCGACATTAGGTTCTATTGTGCAGAAAGGAAAATTTGCGGCTTGCGCCTTTGCATTGCTCAGGCAATTGAAAAGAGTTGACTTGCCGACATTAGGCAGCCCCACTATACCACATCTCAATGACATATTACGTATCGTATTTTATTTCGAGGAGCAAAGGTAGTACATTTCTGACAGATTGCCAAAATAACAGGGAGGTCTGTTGGGCATTATGAATAAAAGAAGTATCTTTGCGGTCAGAAACCATCCATAATCGTGTTATTATGCAAGAATATCGCATTGAGTCGGATCTCCTTGGTGAAAAACAACTGCCTATAGACGTGCTATATGGCATACAGACGATGCGCGCCATTGAGAACTTCCCCATCAGTCAGTATCATCTTTATGATTTCCCTGCTTTTGTCCGCGGTTTGGCTCTGACCAAGCAGGCTGCCGCCATAGCCAACCACACATTAGGTTTGCTCACCGATGAACAATTTGCAGCAATTGCGCAAGCGTGTCAGGAAATAGAGGACGGAAAGTATCTTGACCAATTTCCCGTGGATATGATACAAGGCGGTGCAGGCACCAGCACGAACATGAATGCCAATGAAGTGATTGCCAACAGAGCCTTGCAACTTATGGGACACCAGGCGGGCGAGTATCAATACTGCTCGCCGAACGATCACGTAAACTGCTCGCAATCGACCAATGATGCCTATCCTACTGCCATTCATTTGGGTTTATATGCCACTCATTCGGTGTTCAAAAAACATCTTCAGGAACTTATTGCCGCTTTCAGAACGAAGGAAAAGGCTTTTGCGGATATTTTGAAAATGGGTCGGACGCAATTGGAAGATGCAGTGCCGATGACTTTGGGTCAGACATTCGGAGCCTTTGCCCAGATATTAGAGGAGGAAATTGTCCGATTGGACAGAGCCGCAGAAGAGTTTCTAACCGTAAACATGGGTGCAACAGCCATAGGCACGGGAATATGTTCGGAGCCAGAGTATGCGGAGTTGTGTATAAAGGCTCTTCACGATGTGACCGGTTGGGATGTCCGATTAGCAGCCAACTTAGTGGCAGCCACCTCGGACACATCATGCATGGTAGGTTATTCCTCCTGTCTGAAACGCCTTGCCACAAAAATAAGCAAGATCTGCAATGACCTGCGTCTTTTGGGTTCCGGTCCACGCTGCGGATTGCATGAGATAGACTTGCCTGCCCGCCAACCGGGTTCTTCGATCATGCCAGGGAAAGTGAACCCCGTAATGCCGGAGGTGATGACACAAATCGCATTCAAGGTGATCGGCAATGATACGTGCGTTACGATAGCCAACGAGGCGGCACAAATGGAACTTAATGCGATGGAACCCGTTATGGCACAATGCTGCTTCGAATCCATACAACTGATGATGAACGGGTTTGACGTGTTACGCAAATACTGCATTGAAGGTATAGAAGCCAACAAGGCAAGATGCCAACAATACGTAAAAGACTCCATCGGAATCGTTACGGCCCTGAATCCCGTGATCGGCTACAAAAACTCCACCAAGATAGCGAAAGAGGCTTTGCAGACGGGACGATCAGTATATGACTTGGTGCTGGAGCACGGAGTACTGACCAAAGAAGAGTTGGATACCATATTATCCCCTGAAAATATGATCCATCCCGTAAAGTTAGGAATCAAACGATAAGAGGAAAAGAAATCACACAGCCCTCCTAAAAAGGCTGTATGTGTGAGATTGGATATGCCGTAAGGATATGCAGAGACAAGCAGAAACCCATCTTATTCCGAAGAGGGAATGAGGAGGGTTTCTTGTTTTTCTTCTACAAAAGGCGAACGGAGACTATCATATATATCTGCCTATTGCGGTTCAAACTATGGTTCAGGACTCGTTGAGGGGTGCTTCAGGGGTGCTTGAGGTCTCGTAAAATCAAGCGACTCGGTACAGAACAGGAATATACCACAAGGCAACCGCAGTATGACCATAAGAATTTTAGTTTTTTCTTTGAGGCTTCATCTGGAAACTACCCTGAGTACTATCCGTCTTAATACAGTTGCCTTGGAAAATATGCCATGCAAAATTTGTGCATATAGATTATTTTCACCACCTTTGCACAGACATCAGTTTAATGCAGTGAGATACTGCAGGTACAAACAATAAAAAACACTAACCTATGAAACAAAAATTACTTCTCGGGCTGCTACTTGCAGCCATGGTATCGATGCCCTGCACGTCACGGGCTACTACACTACTGACAGAGAACTTTGACTATGCTGCAGGCGGTCTATATGGTCAAGGCAAGACAATAGATCCGACCGGTTTGGGGTGGATTAAATATGGTACGAACTCGGAAGACCCTATTCAAGTGGTTGACAGGGCTTTGACATACACCGGCTATCAGAATACGGCGGCAGGGAAGGCTGTCGAGTTGAAAGGTACGAACCTAGGTGAAGATTTGCAGATTGCTTTTGCAACATCGGAGGAGGCATTTGTATCGGGTACTATATATGCCGCCATGCTGGTAAAAGTAACGAATGCCACCAATGCCAATACTTATTTTACAGGGTTCACAGGGAAGACCTCAAAAGGCTGGGTTGATGGTGTAAATGCTACAGAATACGGTCGAGCCTTTGTAATGGCAGGTTCAGACGATACCAAGTTCAAGTTTGGTGTCAGTAAGAACAATGCCGCCCCGAGCGAGACAACCGAGGAACTGAACGTGGGTGAGACTTATCTTATGGTTATCAAATATGAGTTTGTGGATGGAGCAACGAATGACGTCGTTACCTTGTGGGTAAACCCGACAACAGATGCTACAGCAGAACCTGCAGCCACCATTTCTGCTGATGTTTCCCAAGGCGATGCCAGCACAAAGAACGGTTTGCAAGGCATTGAACTGCGGCAAGGCACTACCGCTTCCAAGGCTATGGCAGCAATGACGATTGATGCCATTCGTGTGGCAACTGCGTGGGCAGACCTTTTTGAGACAAGCGGAGGCGATGACCCCAAGCCGGTTGCGACCTTGTCGATAGAAAAGACGAGTGCCACCTCAGAGTATCACGTTCAGAACGAAGTATTCGTGGATACGTTTGTAGTGAAAGGTGCGAACCTGAGTGACGATGCCATCACCACGACATGTGTACATGAGAATATCACAATCATCAAAGGTGCTACCTTAGACAAAGACAAAGTGATGTCGGAGACAGGTGATACCGTGATTATCCGGAACACCGCAGCAACCAGTGGCGAGAATCAAATTACCATAACCGTTGCACAAGGAGATACCAAGAAAGAAATCAAATACGCATGGACCGTGACCGCTCCGACACCGACATATCCCACCATAGCAAGTTGGAAAGAGGCTTTGCAAACTTCCACTCACGAAGAGGGTCTTATGTTCACCGGTACGGCTATCGTTACATTTTCGAAAGCAGGCATTGTTTATATAGAAGATGAGACAGGGGCTATGCGGCTGGATCGCAACTTGTATTTAGGGGATGTGAATATACCCTTGGTTATGGGAGACAGAGTTATGGATGTGATAGCGGTTTATGATTATGGCACCTACTACGCGACATACTTTGAGATAGAAGGCTCGGGATATACTACTATTCCTACCGTTGTAACTTTGGCAGAACTGAATGCCAACAAGGCGAACTATCTCTATCGTTTGCTGAAGATAGAGGGCGTGACCTTTGAATCAGGAGAGTTTGCAAGCACACAAACCGATTGCGCCCAAGGTGATGAGACGATCAAAGTGAATGCGGCAGTCCTGGCAGGGGAAGCAAAACCTGTCAAAGCCAATATCACGGGTATATGGAATACGAGTTTCGGTTCTTATTATCTGCAACTCCGCACAGACAAAGACATTGAGAAAATTGCGGGACCTCCTACGGCTATAGAGAATACAACGACGGAAGATGAAATGGAAATCTATACCCCATCGGGTATTCGCGTTTCTGCACTTCAACCCGGCGTGAATATTGTCCGTCAAGGCAAGACTACCTACAAGGTGGTTCGCTAATTTATCCTCATACCCCAAGAGCATCGGAACAATACTCTTGGGGTATATTATCACTACAGCAAACCTATAACATATTACATATAGCAGTTATGAAGAAAGTACTATTATTCTTCCTCCTTTGCAGCGCAATGTGCATACCGGCTACCGCGGCTGACAACCTGCTTGACAACGGAGGATTCGAGTCTGCCAAGGCCAATGCCCTTTACGGATATGATTGGGATTCATGGCAATGCAAAGCCATTACAACCATTGAGACAACAGATATCCTTGAAGGAGAGCAGGCTCTGCGCTTTACAGAAGCCAATACGGCAAGCAATATAACCCAAGAAGTGAGCATGACCAATGAGGCAGACGGGCAAATTTTTGAACTCACGTTCCGTTACAAACTGCTCAGTTACACAGCAGAGAAACCCGTTTGGCTCAACTGCGTATGGGAACACCCGAGGGACGGAGTACTCAATCACGACGAAGAAGTGCTGACACAAACATTGAGCAAGGGAGACGGTTGGCAGACAGTGACAATCAAGACTTCGAAACCTGTCGGTGCGACCAAGTTGGTGGTGAGTATGGCATACGCCAAAAAGACCTTGCTTCTGTTAGACGATTGGCGTTTGGAACGCACAGAGGCTACAGAACCATGGCTGACCGTTTCGCCTGCCACACTGCCTAAATCGGACGCCAAAGTAGGAGAAACCAAAACGGTCGGGAACATCACTATCCGTCAAGGCCACCTCACTCAACCCGTATCGGTTTATCTGACAGGGACAGGCAGTGCGATGTTCTCATTAGACAAGCAACAGGTGTCGGCGGCAGAAGAGGTGGTCAAACTGACATATACGCCTACGGCGGCAGGACAGCACAGAGCCATGCTCATTATAGAGTCTTCAGAAGTGCCGACGCTCAATCAGACTCTTTCGGTGTCCGGCTCGGCGAGTGATCCAACACTCAAGCCCGAAATAACCATTACCCCTACAACACTTGAAGAATTCGAGTGTACAGCGGGAGAAACTATAACGAAAACCATACTGGTCAATGGTATCAACTGTACCGGAAACATAGAGATCTCCCTATTGAACAACCAATCCCCAGGTGTATTCACCATCAATAACACATTGATGCCTGCCAATGTGCAGAACGGCAGGTCAGTTATCACATTCCATCCTCTCGCAGCGGGCGAATACAGTGCTACCGTATATTATCAGACTGAAGGCGGGACAGCGCAACGCATTGCCCTACGCGGGACGGCTACCTCAGGAGAAGAGAAGCCAGACGACTTCAACACAGAGTTTGTTTTCGACAACAAAAGCCCTCAACGTGTTCTGATAGAGCGTTTTGACAACGCCGGACATAACGAGCAACTACAGTTGGCGAATTGGCAGAATGTGGTGGTGGAAGGTAAAAAACCATGGTTGAGTATTGATGAACTCAATGGCGAACAGATGGATTGCGCCAAAGCAACGGCTTTTGTCAGCGGACAGACAGACGACACTGAATGGGAAATATGGCTTGTAACACCTGCTCTGGACTACAAAAATGCCGCCAACCAAGTCTTTACCTTCCGTGTGCGAGGGGATTATCTGTTTGACGGAATGACTACCGCTTTAGAACTCTATTATATAGACGCTACAGATCCTGCGAATGTTCATAAGGAGAAAATAGCAGCAGGCATTCCGTCCACTGCGGATGAGAAAGGCAAATGGGTGGATATCCACGTCAATCTAGCAGGTTCGGACAATATAGCCGATGTCTTCTATATGGCGTTCCGTTATGTCGGTCCGAGCGGCACCAATGGTGCTGTGACCTATTATGTGGATGACATTACATGGGGAAATCCCAACCTTCCCATAATCACTTGCGACCATTCTCAAGTGGCTTTCCAAACAAAACCGAGTGTTGCGGGCGGAGTAGAGTTTAAGGTAACAGGACAAAACCTGACAGAGCCAATCAAGATAACATTGGGAGGAGCCAATCCAAACAGTTTTGCCATGGCAACTGCTACTACGACAAACCCCTCCACAACGATTGAATTGCCCGCCGAAGGAGGCGTAGCCGCAATTGCTTTGCTGCAAGACGCAGAGGGAGTGTACGAAGCCTATATGACAATGAATTCCAAAGGTGCCGCCACAATCCGTATTCCTGTGTCATGCTTAGTAAAGAATACCACCGCCATAGACCAGGCGGAGACCAATGATATGCCTATGAAACGGTTAGTTAACGGGCGTGTGTTCATCCAAAGAGGGGAAGCATTGTATGATATTTTAGGCAACAATGCAAATTGAAAAACATTTGACAGATATATTTTGTGGTGAATTGCCTGCGTATTCTTCTGAATGTCAGAAAGGAGATGCGGGCAATTTGTTTTGACCAAGAAAAGATGACAAGACATATACCAACACTCATTGGGGAGCGTATCGAAGAAGACGGGGATCATGACAACACGAGCGAACAAGAGGGGTTTGCAGAAACGGAAAACAGTTTGTACCTTTGCGGTGCGTTTACAAACAGCGTATTTATGAGATTTACCTTTTGTGTTCCATAGTAGATTTAACGATAATGCAAGAACCAAATTACATTATTGAGGTGAACCATGTGTCCAAACAGTTCGAGGACGGGAAGTTCGCCTTGGACGATGTAAGCCTTTCGGTAGAGAAAGGCGAGTTTGTAACAATTCTCGGGCCTTCGGGCTGTGGTAAGACCACCTTGCTGCGCTGCATAGCAGGTTTCCAGGTTGCCACGAGCGGTGATATACTTCTGAACGGGCAGGACGTGACCAAAACGCCACCGCACAAACGTCCGGTAAATACAGTATTCCAGAAATACGCCCTTTTTCCCCATCTCAACGTATTTGACAATGTGGCTTTCGGCTTAAAACTTCGCCGTCTGAACAAAGCCGTTATTGCGAAACGTGTCCGTACAGCCCTTAAAACAGTGGGCATGACTGATTATGAAGCACGCGATGTAAACAGTTTATCGGGCGGTCAGCAGCAGCGTGTAGCCATTGCCAGAGCGATTGTGAACCAACCCGAAGTACTCTTATTAGACGAACCTTTAGCCGCTTTGGACCTGAAGATGCGCAAAGATATGCAGATAGAACTCAAGGAGATGCACAAGCGATTGGGCATCACGTTCATCTATGTAACTCACGATCAAGAGGAGGCTTTAACGCTATCGGACAGGGTGGTTGTCATGAACGAGGGGAAGATACAGCAAATCGGTGTGCCCACAGACGTGTACAATGAGCCTCAGAATGCTTTTGTGGCGGACTTCATAGGAGAAAGCAACATCCTGAATGCCGTAATGGTACGTGACAGACGTGTCCGTTTCTGCGACTTGGAATTTGACTGTATTGACGAGGGTTTTGGCGAAAACACTCCCGTAGATGTTGTCATCCGCCCGGAAGACATATATATTTGGGACAACTCCACCAAGACAACCATCGCAGAACAGCAGGCCGACTATGACCCCGACGACCGTATCCCTAAAGGAAACTTCACCCATTTCTACGGCAAAGTGGAGAGTTGCATCTTCAAAGGCGTACACTATGAAATGCTCATCAACACCGAAAACGGTTATGAATTCATGGTGCAAGATTACCACGCCTTTCCTGCCGGAATGGAAGTGGGTATGCTCGTAAAGCCAGAGGACATACAAGTGATGAAGAAAGAGCGTCTGCATAACCGCTTTGAAGGTGAGATTACAGCGGATAACAAGGTACGTTTCCTGGGTGCAGAATGGGAAATAGGAGAAGAAAAGGCGCGACAGTTTGACGTTGGGCAACCGGTGGAAGTCGCTGTAGATTTCGACAAGATCAATCTGCAAGACTATGAGGAAGACGGGACTCTTTCCGGCGAGGTGCATTTCATCCTGTACAAAGGAGATCACTATCATTTGACTATCCGCACAGACGACGGAGACGACCTGTATGTTGACACCAACGATGTTTGGGACGACGGGGACAGAGTGGGAATAGAGATTGCTCCCAATAGCATCCAAATCAGAAAGGGACAAGCATGAAACTATCCGTATTGTTCGGCAGCCGCCGTTCGTGGGCATGGCCATATATATTGTTTCTCATCCTATTTGTGATTTTACCCCTTCTGCTGATTCTGTTCTACGCATTTCAGGATCCGCAAGGAAACTTCACACTTCGTAATTTCACGCAGTTTTTTTCGACCTCCGAAGCGGTTAACACGTTCATTTACTCATTGGCCATTGCGTTGATTACGACCTTTATATGTCTTTTAATAGGTTATCCGGCAGCCTATATCATGGCCGCAGAAGAGTTTTCGACCCCCAAAGTGATGGCAATGCTCTTCATTTTGCCGATGTGGATAAACTTCCTGCTACGTACGATTGCGACCGTGGAACTTTTTAATATGTTTTCCCTCCCTTTAGGAGAGGGGGCTTTGCTTTTCGGTATGTGTTATGATTTCCTTCCCTTTATGATTTATCCGATATACAACACGCTTCAAAAGATGGATCGTTCGCTGATTGAGGCGGCCTCGGATTTGGGAGCCAACCGAAGGGAGATATTCCAGAAAGTGGTTCTTCCCCTCTCCACGCCAGGTATATACAGCGGTGTTATCATGGTTTTCATGCCGACCGTTAGCACTTTTGCCATCTCGGAACTTCTGACACGGAACAAGATTACTTTATTCGGTTCGCTCATACAACGCGCATTCGGAGAGGGAGGATTGAGTATGTGGAATTACGGAGCCGCCTTGTCACTCATCATGCTTGTTATCATAGCCCTGACGAGTTTCTTCGGCAACAATGATGAGGAAACCGATGCACAGAAAGGAGGTCTGTTATGAAAAAGACCGGCACATTCTCATGGTCCCGCTTTCTCTCGCAGACTTACCTTTGGTTGATACTGTTGGTTCTGTATGCACCGATTGTACTGATCATTGTATTTTCGTTCACGAAAAGCAAAGTATTCGGCAACTGGACGGGCTTTACATTCGCTCTATATGAGAATCTCTTCACGGGTTATGACCGTGTGGCACAAGTGCATGTGGATCCGAACTTGTATCATGCGATTTTTTATACCGTGATTATTGCTCTTATTTCAGCCACCATTGCCACCTTGCTCGGTACACTGGCAGCCATCGGCATCTACAACATGCGACAACGGGACAGGAAGATCGTTCAGTTTATCAACAGCATTCCCATGATCAACCCCGATATACTGACCGGTATATCGCTGTTTCTTCTATTTGTATTCTTAGGTATCAGTCGCGGTCTGACGACAGTAATAATCGCTCACGTGGTGTTTTGTACTCCCTATGTTGTTTTGTCAGTCATGCCACGACTAACCAAGATGAATCCCAATCTTTATGAGGCGGCACTTGATTTGGGAGCGACCCCGTTTCAAGCGTTGCGGAAAATTCTCATTCCGGAATTGTGGCAGGGTATGATAAGCGGGTTTATACTCTCCATCACTCTTTCCATAGATGATTTCGGCGTAACATTCTTTACCAAGGGAAGCGGCGGACTGAATACGCTCTCCACTTTTATCTATGCCGACGCCCGCAAAGGCGGACTGACACCCGAACTCAGACCTCTGTTTTCGCTGATCTTTATTACAATGCTTGCCCTGCTCATCATTGTCAACTGGAGGGCAGACAAACAAGCCAAAGAAACCAAAAAATAACAGTATATAATAATGAAAAAGAACTTACAAAAGTTGTTTGCCGTACTATTTGCATGTACGGTTTGTTTTTCCGCCTCTGCCATAGACAGAGCGCATACTCTTAAAGTGTACAACTGGGCGGACTATATAGATGAAGATGTTTTGAATACATTTCCCAGTTGGTATAAGCAGATGACAGGGGAAGAAGTGGAAATCATCTACCAGACTTTCGACATCAACGAGTCTATGCTTACCGAGATTGAAGTGGGACACGAAGATTATGATGTTATCTGTCCCTCGGAGTACATCATAGAGCGAATGCTCAAACTGAACTTGCTGCAAAAGATACAAAAGGAAATCATTCCGGATTCGTTGCAGTACTTCAACAATGTCGCCCCGTTTGTGGTGGACAAATTCCAACAGATGAGTTCGACAAAGACCGTATCGGATTACGCGACAGGTTATATGTGGGGAACGACGGGTTTCATATATAACCCCCAATGGGTGGAACGCGAAGATCTGAATTCGTGGGGTGCATTGCTTAATCCGAAGTTCAAGGGGAAAATATACATGAAAGATGCTTTCCGAGATGTGTATTCAGTGATTGTTCTATATGCCTACAGGGATGAGATAGCAGCGGGAAGAGTGACCCGCGATGAATTGGTGAGAGACATTACCCCCGAGCGTATTGCACGCGTGGAAGGAGTTCTGCTTGAGGCCAAAGAGAATGTAGCCGGTTGGGAAGTGGACTTTGGCAAAGAGGAGATGACCAAAGGAAAGACCTGGATGAATCTGTCATGGAGCGGTGATGCCCAGTGGGCGATCGATGAAGCCAAGGAAATGGGTGTTACGCTTGAGTACATAGTGCCTCAGGAAGGTTCGAACGTATGGTTTGACGGTTGGTGTATTCCTATTTATGCAAAGAACCCGAAAGCGGCATCATGGTTTATCAACTATTTGTGTATGCCGGAGAATGCCATCAAAAATATGGAGTTCATCGGTTACGTATCTGTTATCGGGACTCCGGAAATTCTGGAATGGGCCAATGATTCCAATGAATGGAAAGAAAGCGTGGATTTGAGTTATTTCTTTGGGGAAGGTGCTACAAAAGTATATGCCAACCAAGTGATGTACCCTGACAAGAGCGTAGTGTCCAAATGTGCCTTAATGCACGATGCCGGCGATATGAACGAGGAGTTGGTTCGTATGTGGAACCGTGTAAAGGGTGATAATCTCTCTATGGGGAAAGTACTCTTTATTTTGGTAGTGTTAGGCGGTATTGCAGTTTTTGTGGTTTTCAGAATTCTAAAGAAACGGCATTTACAGACGAATTACCGTCGAGGCAAGAAAAAATGAAGATAATTCGGCGAAAAATCAGTAAAAAAAGTCAGCATCCTTTGTATATTCAGAAAAAGGCAGTACTTTTGCGGCGTTATTTTTAATCATTGTATTAATACTAAGATGAAAAAGATTTTATTTGTGGCTGCAATCGCTTGCTTAGCAATGGGTTGCTGCAAGAAAGCAGAGAAGGCTGAAGGTGCTTGCTGCGAGAACAAAGAGTGCTGTGAGAAAGCAGACAGTTGCGCTGCCAAGGCAGACAGTTGTGTTGCTGAGGTTGAACCAGTTGCAGAAGACACTGCCGCTGTTGACAGCGTAGTTGCTGAGGCTGCAGAGGAAGTTGTTGCAGAATAACTTCACCACTTTGAACAAGGGGGCATCGCTCGAAAGAACGATGCCCCCTTTGTATTAAACCAGAATTAGCAATACCATTCTACACAACGACTTCCGTGATTGACCTTCCAATTAGTTTACAGGTTGATTTGTGATTGAAAAAACTGAAAAGTTCAAGAGATTGCGTTCATTGTATCCTTACCAAAGAAATGTTTCCCCCGCTTAGTCTCTCGTTCAGGTGTGCTTGAGGTTCCGATGAGGGGTCGTAGGTTTGTTGCTCCTGATTCATAAAAAAGCATACGAGAAATGCCTAACGGGAATTAACCTGTAACAGCCGTTTTGTTCCATCACGAAAATATCTCCGCCCATCACACTTTTACCCACAGCCGAATACAAAGAAATACTTCCCAACAGAGCAAACAGATTGAGACTATCCTTTTAATACACAAGAACCTCCTCTATCTCCATACGGATAGAGGAAGGTTCTTAGTTAGTTGAAATATCACCTGATATTAGACAGACTCTATATTTTTCTTATTAAACAGTGCTTTTCCTTCGGGAGTATAAGCATAGTCAATCCTATCTTGATAGAAGTTTTCCACCTTGCCCCGCACAATCTTCATAGTACTATTGACCATGTGATTCTGCTCTGTGAAAGGTTCGGGCAACACAACAACCGCCGCGGGCAACCATCGTTCGGGGAACATACCTTCGTGAACACCGCCACGCCGGTAAGCATCGACTTCATCCTGGATTTTCTGCAACATAAGTCGTTTTCCCTCCTCTTCAGCCGCATCTTTTCCTGCACTCTTAACATAGGCTTTCAGAGCCTCCTTATTTGGCACAATAAGAACAATCGTGTAGGGATCCTGGTTGTTGTGAAGAATCACTTGCTCAATGTATTTTGATCCATCGGTAAGAGAATCTTCGAAGCCTTCCGGGCTATACTTTTCTCCATCTGAAGAGATAAGCAGCGATTTGAAGCGGCCCGTCACATAGAGATAATCGGGATGTTCAGCCGTAATATAGCCCATATCTCCCGTGTGCAGCCAACCATCGACAACCGTAGCGGCCGTAGCGGTTGGGTTTTTCCAATAGCCAGCCATCACATTTTCGCCCCTAATAACGATTTCTCCCTTCTCTCCGGGAGCGACTTCTTTTCCTTCAGAATCACATATTTTTATATCCAGCGGCTTCACCACACGACCAGATGAACCAAAAATGCAATGACCGGGTGCATTTGCACATATTATAGGCGTTGCCTCTGAAAGTCCGTAGCCTTGGAACATGGGTATTCCAATGGCATTGAAATAGCGTTGCAACTCAATGTCAAGCAAGGCACCGCCTCCGACAAAGAACTTCATACGACCGCCGAGTCCTTGTCGGACCTGCTTGAAAACAAGTTTGTCGAACAATGCCATGAAAGGCCGTTTCCATGCTTGGCAAAAACCGCCACGGTTGTAGTATTCCCTATTGTAAGAAATCGCCATATTGAGTGCAAAATTGTAGAGTTTCTCCACTTTCGCCCCTTTCTTCTGTATGCCTGTTTCGATATTCTTTTTGAAATTGCGAGCCAATGCCGGAACGGAAAGCATAACCATCGGTTTGATTTCCTGAATGGCGACAGGTATATTCTTCAAAGTAGCCAAGGCGGTCTTTCCGACAGGTACGGTTGCAATACTTCCGCCATAGGACATCATTGTATAGAATCCAGCCACATGAGCAAAACAATGATCCAGAGGAAGAATTATCAGCATGACATCATCCACATCGATACTGATGACGGAATGCGCCTGCTCCACGTTTGCCGTATAGTTTCTATGTGTGAGCAAAATACCTTTCGGATCGGCAGTAGTTCCGGAAGTATAACTGATATTGGCATAATCATCGGGCTGCACGCTTTGATAACGCTCTTTGAACAAATCGCCATGCTCTTTAAGGAAATCATTGCCCATTTGTTGCAAAGATTGCAGACTCAATTCTTTATCCTTCAATTCAACAGGATCCAACACTATGATTTTTTCCAATTCAGGCAGTTCGTTGACAATACGCCGGATCTTCGGCAACTGCCCTGCCGAGACAAAAAGGAACCGCGCATCTGAATGTTGCAAACGAAACAGGAGGTCGTTACTCTCCTCCAACTTTATACTTAATGGCACATTGACACCTCCTGCATACAAAATACCCAATTCGCCGATTACCCACATATTCCTTCCTTCTGACAACAACGCCACGCGATCGCCTTTTTGCAATCCCAACGCCATAAGACCTGCACCTATGCAATAGGCCTGTTCGCGAGTTTGTGCGAAAGTAGTTTCCGTCCATTTTCCATTCACTTTCTCCCTAAGGAATGTGTGTTCGGAGAATTGGTGCGTATAACGCTCCACAAAGTCAATGATAGTAATTCTATTTGTTTCCATATTCAATTATTATAAATGGTTAATCAGAAAAAGAAATCGCCAGCAAGGCACATAACAGCAAGTACAACAAAGCATTTATTCATCGGAGAAATGCACAAGTACGTGCCGATAAGAGTTGAATATCTTAGATTTGCTGACAAAGCCCATATAATGCTTCTCGGAATCCACTACAGGGAGATTCCATGCCCCTGTATCTTCAAAGACCTCCATCACTTTCTCCATAGGCATACCATATTCCAAAACTGCAGGAGGGGATGTCATAAGTTGTCCGACCGTAAAACGCTTGTACAAGCGCGGTTGGAACATGATATTACGTACTTCGTCCAACAAAAGGACACCCATCAGTTTTCCTTCGGAATTAACAACGGGGAACGTATTTCTGCTGCTTTGAGATATGACCTTAACCAACCCTCCCAAGTTCATATCTGGCGGCAACACTGTGAAATCAGTCTCCAAGACCACGTCCATTTTCAGCAATGTAAGTACTGATCGGTCTTTGTTATGAGTGAGCAATTCACCCTTTTGCGCCAAACGCATGGCATAAAGGGAATGCGGTTCAAAGAGCATTATCGTAAGATAAGACAAAACAGAGACAATCATCAGAGGCATGAGCAAATGGTAGCCACCTGTGAGTTCGGCAATAAGGAATATACCTGTGAGAGGGGCATGCATGACTCCGGACATAAGACCAGCCATACCTGCCAAGGCAAAGTTAGCCTCAGACACATTCATCCCTGACATATTGAGAAGATGTGCCACAATAAAACCTGTAATACTCCCAATAAAGAGAGAAGGTGCAAAGATACCTCCCACACCGCCACCACCATTGGTTGCCACGGATGCCACTATCTTGAAGAGGATGATGAAAGCAAGATAACACAGCAATCCCCATTCGTATTTACCGACGGACTCAAAGGGACTCTGTAAAACAGTTTCCGCATATTGTCCGTTGATAAGTTCGGTTATAGTGTCATATCCTTCTCCATAGAGAGGCGGAAAAAGAAAGACCAGCAGGCCTAATGTACATCCACCGAGGATGACTTTCAGGTAGGTCTGATGAACATCCTTAAACTTACCCTCCAAATAGTTCATACCTCTTGTAAAATAGAGAGAAACCAGACCACAAACAACACCCAACAAGAGGAAGAAAGGAATACGTTCTACCGCAAAAGGCTCAATAACAGTCAAAGGAAACATCGGTTCCATCCCCGAGAAGATATAAGTGAATGCCGTAGCCGTTGTACTGGCAATGATGAGAGGAGAGACGGATGCCATGGTAAGATCAATCATCAAGACTTCCAATGTGAAGACAAGACCTGCTATCGGAGCCTTGAAGATACCCCCTATAGCACCGGCTGCACCGCAGGCAATCATCAGCATCATCGTTTTCTGATCGAGCCTGAAGAACTTGGCGAGATTGGAACCAATAGCAGCACCCGTAAGGACAATAGGCGCCTCGGCACCCACAGAACCACCAAAACCGATTGTAATGGAACTTCCGACAATACTACTCCACATATTGTGCGGCTTGATGATGGATTTACGTTGAGAAATGGCATACAGGATCTTGGTAATACCATGTGAAATATCATCACGCACGACATACTTAACAAAGACTGCGGAGAGTGCAATACCAATTGTAGGACACACAAGATACCAGAAGGTATGCCCCGTAGCAATAATGTTACTCTCAATGAGATGCTGGAAGAAATGTATCAGTGTTTTGAGGACAAGTGCCGCAACAGAGGAGAAAAAGCCCACAAAGAAACTGAGCAACAATATGAAATGCCGCTCCTGGATGTGTTCCTCCCTCCATTGGATCATCCGGTTATATAGTTTACTGTCCCTCACCATCCACAATTACACGTATCGTATAGAACAAAATCTTCAAGTCCAAGAGAAGAGACATATTCTCCATATAGACCATATCGAAGTTGAGCCGGTCAATCATTTTTTCGATGGTATCGGTATAACCAACACGAATAGGTCCCCATGAGGTAAGCCCCGGACGAATCTTATAGAGAAGACAATAGTATGGTGCCCGTTGCATAATCTGGCGGATATAATAGGCACGCTCCGGACGCGGTCCAACGATAGACATATCCCCACGAAGGATATTCCAGAACTGCGGCAATTCATCCAACCGGTACTTTCTCAACCAATGCCCAATTGGAGTGACACGATCGTCGTCAGGAGAGGTCAGTTGAGGGAGTTGCATCTCCGCATTATTCTTCATTGTCCGAAATTTCCATATCATGAACGGCCGTCCATACAATCCGATACGCTCCTGTTTATAAATGACAGGCCCTGCAGAAGTGAATTTCACCAAAGCAGCAAGCACCAAATAGAGAGGTGAAAACACGACAAGACAGAGGAAAGAAACGGTTATGTCGGTCGCCCGTTTAACACAAATTTGCCAATCGCTCATAGATGGATCGGTGATCGTGACCAACGGTGTGCCTGCAAGATCGTTGATACGCGCCGCCCCGATCAGCATATCATAGACGCTCGGGGTGAAACTTATCTCTACCTGCAAGGGGTAGATTTTGTTGATTATTTGGTATAAGAATTCTTTGGAGACATCACCTTCGACGGCTATTATCACACGCTGGATTTTTTCTGAAAGGATTTTATCGGACAGCCTATCCAACTCCGACAAAGCAAGGAAAACAATATATTCATCGTCATGAAGATCTTGTGCGACCTGCCGAGACAATTTTCCGTCACCAATAATCAGTGTACGCGTTTGGACCAATCCTTTTCTCCAACTGATATAATCGTTCAACTTGACACATAATCGAAACAAGAAAGAAACCAAAAACTGGATAGAAAAAAGCACCAACAAAGACACATAATAATAGGTATAACTGGTGATTTCATCGTTGATTATGACGCAAAAGAATGCTACGATACTGATTATGAAAGCGCAGACAAACGTACTCCCCAAGACTTGCGGAATGCGTTTGTGCTGCGGCTGCGGACGAAGATAGAATCCTGCAAGGTAGTACACAATGACACTTCCCAAGGGATAGAGCAACAAAGGCTGATAGAAATTAAAGGCCGGTATAAGCACCGTATTGACACCAAAGATACGTCCTTCATACACCAGCCAACGGAAGAAAAGGAAAAGCAGCCAGACACACTCTGCGGACAACAAATCAACCGAAACATATTTCAGTTGCTGTTTCCGATATGTTGCTTTTTGTGAAGTCATGCAGAGAAAAAGCAAACAGTGTTACGCCCGAATGATATGAAATACATTACCTTCTCCTATCTTTATAATGGATGAGGGCAAAGGTTCACTTACATCATTTCTTCTATAGCGCACCACATAATCCACAGAACTCAGAATATGCGGTGTGATCTGTCCGAAATTTCTTGCCGCAGGTTCTCCGCTTACATTAGCAGAAGTGGAGACAAGCGGAGCATGCAACGCCTCACAGAGTTTCTTGGAAAACAATTCATTCGTAATACGGATACCGATGCTGCCATCTTCCGCCAAAAGATTGTGCGCCAGATTACGTCCTTTCGGATAAATGAGCGTCAGAGGACGCGTAGCACAATCTATCAAATCCCAAGCAATCGAAGGGATATCCTTGACATACCCCTGCAACTTGCCCGGAGCATCCAAAAGGCACAGCATCGCCTTGGAGTCGGATCGCCGCTTGATAGAATAGATACGTTCCACCGCCTCAGGATTGGTTGCATCGCATCCTATTCCCCAAACCGTGTCGGTAGGATAGAGAATGACGCCTCCCGCCCGAAGTACGGACAAGGCTTCACGGAAATCATCCGAATCGTATTTTTCAACTATTTCATTCATGAGTTTCCCTGCACGTTGCAAAAAACACTATCCGTTATTTATTCCCATACATCCGTTCATAATAGGACTGGTAATCTCCTGATGTTACGTGGTTCAGCCATTCCCGGTTTGCGAGATACCAATCCACCGTCCGGGCAAGTCCCTCTTCAAATGTTACGCCCGGTTTCCACCCTAATTCGTGTTGGAGTTTGCAAGAATTGATTGCATAACGGAGATCGTGTCCTGCACGGTCGGTTACAAACGTTATCAAATTTTCCGAAGTACCGAGCGGACGTCCTAACCTATCGTCCATTATTTTGCAAAGTTGACGAATAAGTTCTATATTGGTCTTTTCGTTATTACCGCCGATGTTATAGGTTTCTCCATCCTTTCCCTCATGGAAGATTAGATCGATTGCCGCCGCATGATCCTCAACAAAAAGCCAATCACGCACATTTTCTCCCGTACCATAGACCGGAATGGGAAGGTTATGCTGTATATTGTTTATCACCAACGGTATGAGTTTCTCAGGGAACTGATGCGAACCATAATTATTGGAGCAATTGGAAATAACCACAGGCAGACCATACGTATCATGAAAGGCACGAACGAAGTGATCGGAAGATGCTTTTGCCGCGGAATAGGGTGAATGCGGCTGATAGCGGGTTGTTTCCGTGAAAGGCTCATCGTCTTTTTTCAATGCGCCATATACTTCATCGGTGGAGATATGATAAAAGCGTTTCCCTCTATAATCGTTTTTCCAAGCATTCTTTGCCGCCAAAAGAAGATTACAGGTTCCAAACACATTTGTACGCACAAAAGCAAACGGATCGGCAATACTTCTATCCACGTGGCTTTCCGCAGCCAAATGGATGATTCCATCGGGATTATATTGAGCGAATAACCGGTTAATCTGCAGTTCATCCGTAATATCGGCCTTTTCGAAAACATAGTTAGGCAATGCGTCAATATCTTTCAGGTTTTCGAGATTACCGGCATAAGTGAGGACATCAACATTTACGATTCTATAATCCGGATAACGTTTCACCAGGCGCCGTACGACATGCGATCCAATGAATCCTGCGCCTCCTGTTATGAATATCGTTTTCATCTTTATGAGATAATGTTTATGATTGCAAAGGTAACATTTTCCCCATACTTATACAAATTTGCGCAAAAAGGGCATACGAGATATAACAGACAATGACCATTCCGGAGATGTGACACTATCCAAAATAATCTATTGGTCTCCGTGTCGGTTTCCCGTCAAGGGGTCGTTCAGGTCTCGATGAGGGGTCGTAGAAATCTGTTCCTTGTTTTTGAAAGATACAGCAATGTCTTGTGTGCGGTCCGGAAGTCGGGAAACAGATAACAGAAAGATACGAAGAAAGCCTACATAAGTTTGTATAAAGTAATTATTCCAAAAGATTGGAATATGTCTTTTTTGTTGTACATTTGCACTTACAATACATCCATTAGACCCTATGAAGCGACACGAAATCATTCTAATCACCATTTCCGGAGAAGATCATCCCGGTGTCACCTCGTCTATTACACAGATCTTGGGGAAATACAATGCCGTGATTTTGGATATAGGACAAGCCAATCTTCATCACCAACTATCGTTAGGACTGATGTTCAAGATAGAAAATGTGCTCCACTCCGGAGACATGCTCAAAGAGATTCTGTTCCGCTGTACGGAATTGGGTATGCAAGTCCGATTCACGCCGATCTCAGACGAAGAGTACTCGGCATGGGTAATGCGGCACGGCAAGCCGCGCCATGTTGTCACTCTGTTAGGTCAGGAAATTACCGCGAAACAAATATCTCTTGTAACCAAGGCTGTAGCAGACAGAAATTTGAACATTGACTCCATTACACGTTTAACGGGGAGACCTCCTCTAAACCTTTCGGCAGCGGAACATCCTCGCTCGTGCGTGGAATTTTCGGTAAGAGGCGATGTCCAAGACAAGCATGCCTTGGCCGCAGAATTTCTGGACATATCCGCCAAGGAAGGGATAGACATCTCTTTCCAGCGCGATGATATATACCGCCGCAACAGACGTTTGATCTGCTTCGATATGGATTCGACCCTAATAAAGACGGAAGTGATTGATGAATTAGCAGACAGGGCTGGTGTGGGCGAAGAAGTGAGAGCCATCACGGAATCCGCCATGCGCGGTGAGATAGATTTCAAAGAAAGTTTCACACGTCGTGTATCCCTATTGAGAGGGTTGGACGAATCCGTGATGAAAGACATCGCCGAACATCTCCCTATTATGGAAGGCGCAGACCGCGTAATGTCCGTATTGAAAAAATGCGGCATGAAAATAGCCATTCTATCGGGAGGTTTCACCTATTTCGGCAAGTACTTACAAGAACGCTTCGGAGTTGATTATGTCTATGCAAACAATTTAGAAATAGAAAACGGGAAACTCACGGGACGCTATCTCGGCGACATTGTTGACGGGAAGAGAAAAGCGGAACTTCTCAATCTGATTGCTCAAGTGGAGAAAATAGATTTGGCACAAGTGATAGCCGTAGGTGACGGTGCGAATGATCTGCCTATGCTGAACTTGGCAGGCTTAGGCATTGCTTTCCATGCAAAACCAAAAGTGAAAGCCAATGCCCAGCAGTCCATTTCAACCATAGGTTTGGACGGAATACTCTATTTCCTGGGATTCCGAGATGTACATTTAGACACTTTATAAGGGATCTTGTCTTGTTTTCTTAAAGAAGCAGAAGTGGTATAGCCCCCATATACAGAACAATGTCAGAACAACACTCACACACCCAGCCCAAAGAGTCTGTTCTGTTCCGAACATATTGATTTCATCGGTAGAAATTCCTCGCATGTAATAAAAATTATAGAGCAACACAGCCATTGCATTGTTCGTAAAATGCGCCAATACAGGCAGCCACAAACTTCCGGACCAGACCAGCAAATACCCAAAGAAAGCACCTAAAAGCATACGAGGGATAAACCCATAAAATTGGAGGTGCATCGCCGAAAACAGGACAGCCGATACCCAAACCGACAAATGGATTGCTATTTTTGAAATCTGTTTCTCCCCATGAGAAGATGCAACCGTTTGAAAGAGTTTCTGTATCACACCACGAAAGCAAAGTTCTTCGCCTATTGCAGGCAAAAATGCCATAATAAAGAGATTTGCGAGTAATACACTCACCGAATCCGCCCTAATAAATCGTTCTGTCAGTATGGCAGCATTATCTTCCTGTGTTTGCATCCACTGCTCCAATCCGGCAAGAAAAGCAGGAAGTTGCATCTGCTGATTACACCAACTCAACAGATTGATTCCCGGCAATGCAAGCAGCATTATAAGAACCGTAAATCCCGCAACGGGCAATGACGGAATCCTGTCTATTTGCAAATAATGCATAGGATGAGTGTCCCACAGATATGCGCAAAGAAGGCAAGGAAGAATAAACACACCTACTGTCTGCAAAGTCTGCAAAAATTTCAGAGCACCCACATCTTGTCTCGTCCCACACAACACCCCATAGAAAATGACAACCAAAAACGAAGATAACAGCATAAGCAGTACCAACATAAGCATCCTCCACATAGAATGGACATTCTCTGCTCTTCCTTTTAAGGTTTTCATTTTCATCATAGTTACAAAGGTTCTACATCCGTAAAAACAATTGCAGCCTTGGCATCAGGTAATTCACGTACCACTTTTATACACTGCGACAGAAGTTCTTTTGCTTTGGCAAAGGAGCCACTGATTTCTATCTTCAGCATGATCCGCCGTTCATATTGGTTATATAGTTTGCTGATGACAGGCGTAATCACAGAAGAACAACGTCGTCCAAAGACTTGGAACAATTGCTGCTGCAAGGCAGATGCAATAACCTCCACTTTCCTCATATCTCTATGACGGATATATACTTCCAACAAACGATAAAAGGGAGGATATTTGAACAATTTTCTTTCTTTGATCTGCTGCTGATAGAAAGCCACATAGTCGTGTTTTATTATCTGCTGAAAAACAGGATTATCCAACTGATAGGTCTGAATATATACCTCTCCTTCACATCCTTGTCGTCCTGCCCGCCCACTAACCTGCTCCAATTGCTGAAAAGCGTACTCATAAGAACGGAAAGACGGTTGATTCATCAAGTTATCCGCATTGAGTACCGCAACCAAACTAACATCCGGGAAATGCAATCCCTTGCTCACCATCTGCGTTCCTATCAATACATCTGCCTCATGATTGGCAAAACCATCAAGGATCTGTTGATATGCATTTTTCCTACGTGTAGTATCCAAATCCATCCGCACTACTTTCGCTTCAGGGAACAGCGTTTTTACTTCATCTTCAATCTGTTCCGTCCCAAATCCTTTTGCAAAAAGAGGACCTGCACCACATGACGGACATTGAACAGGAATAGGAATAGTGTAACCGCAATAATGACAAACAAGTTTTCCTTGGTGCTGGTGTACAGTGAGCGTTACATCACAATTCACACATTTCGGTACATAGCCGCATTGTTTACATTCAATTTGCGATGCATAGCCCCTTCGATTTTGGAAGATAATCACCTGCTTGTGTTTGCCGGTTTGTTCTTTTATCTTTTCAATCAAAGACCATGCGAAATGCCCATTCATTTCTTTACGACGATAGTTTTCCTTGAGATCCACAAGAGATATATGCGGCAAAGGCGCATCATTATGACGATGCATCAACTTTACCAGACCAATCTTTCCCTGCATGGCGTTATAATAACTTTCGATGGAAGGAGTGGCAGAACCTAATAGAACTTTTGCGCCGTGTAAACGAGCAAGATAAAACGCAACCGTACGTGCATGATAACGAGGAGAAGTATCTTGCTGTTTATAAGAGGAATCATGTTCTTCATCCACAATTATAAGCCCCAATTCCCTGAAAGCAAGAAACAGGGCAGACCGAACTCCTAACAACAGTTTTATCTCACCATGCTGCAAGCGATGGTAGATTTCTCCCCGTTCCCGTTCAGACAAACGGGAATGATATACCCCTAACTGTTTCCCAAACACAGAAGACAAGCGTTCACTCAATTGGGCTGTGAGTGCTATTTCCGGAACAAGATAGAGGACCTGCTTCCCTCTTGCCAATATCTCCTCAATCAGATGGATATATACTTCCGTTTTTCCACTTGAAGTCACCCCATGGAGCAGAACCACATCTTTGGTACGCCATTGTTCTTTTATTTGAGAGAGTGCCTCTTGCTGAAACGGATTAAGTTCTTTTTTCTTTTGAAGCGAACCGGCTAAATTTATCGGTTCGTTTATTCGCAATCGTTCTTCTTTCAGAATCTCTTTTTCCACAAGACCCTTCAATGCAGATTCTGAGAAATCCTCATACTGAGACAGCACTTTCCTGCTGATTTTTTTTTCTGAAGGAGACAATCCTCCATTGCACTGCTCTTGGCAAAATTGCTGCAGTATTTCACGTTGCTTCGGAGCATTCTTTAACAATAGAAATGTATGTCGGAATTGATTTTCTTCCAAATAGTTAACCGTTAAAGAATAGAATCTCTCTGTCGTTCCGACAAGACGCTCTTTAACATTCTCCTCCACTAGCACATATTCTTCATCTATCAAACGTTTTATAGCTTGTGCGACTGACTTGATCCCCATAATCTTCCCCAATTCCCGAACTTCTCTCGGCTTGCTATCAGCAAGCAAAGTCAATATGCGACGCTGCGTTGCAGACAATCGTTCCAAGGATATAGTCACTTCCTTATTTACAGAGATCCGTGTTTCACTTTCCAACTTGAAAACGGCAGGCAAAGCGGCTTTCATGACTTCCCCCACAGAACAAAGGTAGTAGGCAGACAACCATTGCCAAAGATCTAATTGCCGCTTTGTAAGAACAGGTTCCTTATCCAAAAAGCAAATCACATCCTTTATTTTCACTCCTTCCAACTCTTCAGGGAACTCGAGCAATGCAGATTGCATGATACCCGTAAAGATTTTGTTACCTACAGGCAACAAGGCACGCATTCCAACATGAGCCAAATCGACCATTTCATCGGGTATATTATAGGTAAATGTGCCCTCAATGGCAAGAGGAAGAATAAAGTTAGCAAACATATAAGCGCGAAAAGAAGAACTACTCTGCCGGTTGTGATTCCGAAATCTTCAACTGCTCATAACAATGACGACAAACAGGTTCGTACTCAGCCGTTTCGCCAAGCAAAATCTGTTTGGTACTATCCACCAACCGATGCGAGATATAGGCAAGATCTCCACAACGAACACATATAGCGTGTACTTTGTACACATCCTCTGCAATTGCCATCAATGCAGGCATTGCGCCGAAAGGATGCCCTAAGAAGTCCATATCCAAACCAGCCACAATCACACGAACGCCCGAGTTTGCCAACTGCATACACACGTCCACTATGCCATCGTCAAAGAACTGCGCTTCGTCAATACCAACCACCTCTACATCCGTTGCCATAAGAAGGATATTGCCTGAAGAGTCCACCGGAGTGGAAGGTATGGTGTTTCTATCGTGCGAAACAACATCCACATCTGAATAGCGGACATCCAAAGCGGGCTTGAATATCTCCACTTTCTGCTTAGCGAACTGAGCACGTTTCATCCTCCGGATAAGTTCTTCCGTTTTACCAGAGAACATACTCCCACAGATAACCTCTATACTTCCTATCCGCTGCTTAGGCGACTGCTGATCTCTTTCTGAAAACATAATGTGTTACTTATGACAATTGTTTGTATATATGATTTTCTTTTTGTCAGCAGGAAAATGCACATCTTGTACCATCATTTGCAATGACGTTGTCCCCTTATACACATTTTTCTCTATGCTATAACATATATCCACCTTATCCCCGGAAAGGAGGCAGTTCGCTAAATCTCCTTTACCAAAAGCGATTCCTGCCATTGCATGTTGTCCATCGTCCGTCACATCCAACCGCAGATGCTCCGCAGATTTCCCAACCGCTCTTGTGTAACGATAATTGGATACATTTTGTGTCACAAAGAGAGGGCGTGGATTTCCCGGTCCAAAAGGCTCCAAATGCTGCAATATATTGAAGAATTGACTCGTAATATCTGCAAAAGACAGTTCATATTCCACCGGAATAGTATGCAATAACTGTTCCGGCAGTATATGCTGCCGCACATACTGCTCAAATCTTTCCCTAAAAGCAGGATAGTTTTCTGCTTTCATAGACAAGCCCGCTGCAAAGATATGCCCTCCGAAGTTGTCCAGCAAATCGCGACAAGAGTCAATGGCTGTGTATATATCAAATCCCGCTACTGACCGTGCAGACCCCGAAACAATTCCATCGCACTCAGTAAGCACTATCGTGGGTCGATAGTACTTTTCAGTCAATCTTGAAGCCACAATACCTATCACCCCCTTATGCCAATCCTTCCCACACACTACATTTGTCCGTCTTTGCGAGTTATCGGGATCTGCCTCCAAGAGTTGCAACGCCTCGTTGGTTGTTGTTTGATCCAAATCCTTGCGGGTTTGATTATGTTCATTGATTGCCTTACTTATTCTGCTTGCTTCCTCTTCATCTTGCGTGATCAACAATTGAACGGCTTCCCGCCCCGACTCAATCCTTCCACACGCATTCAAACGCGGTCCGATACGATACACAAGATCTGAAATTGTCACCTTTCCTTGCTGCAAATCAGTTATCTGCAACAAATTCCTTACGCCTATTGAAGGGCAGGTATTTATCATTTTCAGACCATGATATGCAAGAATTCTGTTCTCCCCTACAACAGGGACAATATCAGAGGCTATGCTCATAGCCGTCAGTTCAAGCAAAGGCAACAGTTCATCAGAACTGATATTTTTCTCCTTAGCAAAGGCTTGCACCAAGCAGAAGCCCACCCCACAACCCGACAAGTCCTTGCACGGAAATGCACAATCCACCTGTTTCGGGTCCAAGACAGCAACAGCCTCCGGCAATTCCGCCCCCGGCAAATGGTGATCACATATAATGAAATCGATGTTCTTCTCCGCTGCGTATCGGACTTGTTCATTATTGCGAATACCACAATCCAACGCTATAATGAGAGTACATCCATTTTGTTCCGCGTAATCCACCCCTTTACAGGACACGCCATACCCTTCCGTATATCTGTCGGGGATATAGAAATCAATGGCAGAATAGTGTTTTCTCAGGAAACGATACACCAAAGCAACCGCTGTTGTTCCGTCCACATCGTAATCGCCGTATATCAGAATTTTTTCATTCCCCTCTATCGCCGCCGACAAGCGCTGTACAGCCTTATCCATATCTTTCATAAGAAACGGATCGGGCAAACCGCTCAGTTTCGGCGAGATAAATTCACGTGCCGCTTGCGGGGTAAGCAGCCCTCTCCTGACAAGGACAGAGGCTGACACCAAGTTGATGTGCAGTTCGCCAGCCAACTCCTTTGCAGTTTGTTTTTCCGCATAGGACAATTCATGTATTTCCCAAACAGATTGCATAAAAAGCAGATTCGGCGTTGTATAATTTAGCGTGTAAAGGTAATACTTTCAAGCCATATTCACAAATCAGCAGGTTCAAGAATAACAACAAAAGAGTTCTGCATAAGACAGAACTCTTTGTAGCGGGACCCGGGATTGAACCGGGGACCTCATGATTATGAATCATGCGCTCTAACCAGCTGAGCTATCCCGCCATTTCCCCTCATTGCACGAGACTTTTCATACATCTCATAGAGGAAACAGTTGCAAAGGTACAACAAGTTTTTGAAATGTGCAAGCCTTTACCTATTTTCTTGTGCTACCCGACACAAGCACCATTTGCCACAGGCACTGAAGGTGTCGTTACCACCAATTTTCCATCGGCATTCACGGCAGAAAGAATCATACCTTCCGACTCCATGCCCATCATTTTCCGTGGTGGGAAATTTGCCACAAAAAGCACCTGCTTGCCAACCAAGACCTGCGGATCCGGATAACTATGAGCAATACCCGACAAAATGGTTCGTCCTCCCATGCCATCATCAATGCGGAACTGAAGGAGTTTATCCGACTTCTTCACCTTTTGACACTCCAACACAGTCCCCACGCGGATATCAATTTTATCGAAATCATCAATAGTTACCGCCTTTTTCAGGGCTTCGGGTTGGAACAACTTCACTTGATTTTCCTCTTTGATCCGTGCCAAGCGGTCAAGTTGCGCCTGTATTGCATCATTCTCTATCTTCTCGAACAGCAACTGAGGTTCATTCAATTGGTGTCCGGTCTCCAAAAGGTCGGTATCTCCCAATCTGTTCCAAAGCACTTCATCCGAATTAAGCATCGTACGCAATTTGGCGGAAGAGAACGGGAGGAAGGGTTCGAAAGCAATGCTCAAGTTTGCCGCAATCTGCAAACTGAGGTTTAGAATAGTCCCCACCCTATCCATATCTGTTTTTGCCAACTTCCACGGTTCGGTGTCAGCCAGATATTTATTTCCAATCCGCGCAAGATTCATAGCCTCTTTTTGCGCTTCGCGGAAACGGAACTGATCCAAATTTTCTTCCAGCCGCTGCTTCACATCACTGAATTCCCGAATCGTCTGACGGTCATATTCATTAAACCAAGCCGCGACAGGCACTTTCCCAGAGAAATACTTATGGGTAAGAACCATTGCCCGGTTGATGAAGTTGCCAAAGATTGCTACCAACTCATTGTTATTCCGTGCCTGGAAATCAGTCCAAGTGAAATCATTGTCTTTTGTTTCCGGTGCGTTGGCAGTGAGAACATAACGCAAGACATCCTGCTTTCCGGGGAAATCGCGCAGGTACTCATGCAACCAGACCGCCCAGTTGCGAGATGTGGAAATTTTATCACCTTCCAGGTTCAAGAACTCGTTGGAAGGTACATTATCGGGCAATATAAAAGTTCCTTCCGCCTTAAGCATCGCAGGAAAGACAATACAATGGAAAACGATATTGTCTTTTCCAATGAAATGGATCAAGCGGGTATCTTCGGACTTCCACCAAGTTTTCCAGTCGCCAAACCGCTCAGGTTTCGCCGCACAGAGTTCCTGCGTATTAGAAATGTAACCAATCGGGGCATCGAACCAAACATACAAAACTTTTCCTTCCGCTCCTTCTATCGGCAATGGAATTCCCCAATCCAGGTCACGGCTAACGGCACGCGGTTGCAGCCCCTGATCCAGCCAAGACTTACATTGCCCGTAAACATTCGGACGCCACTCTTTATGTCCCTCCAAGATCCACTTGCGCAACCATGCCTCATGTTTATCAAGAGGCAGATACCAATGCTTCGTTTCCCGTTTTACGAGCGGGCTACCCGATATGGCAGATTTAGGGTTGATCAATTCATCCGGTGACAAAGACGAACCGCACTTTTCACATTGGTCACCATAGGCACCCTGCGCATGACAATGAGGACATTCGCCCACTATATAGCGATCCGCAAGGAAGGTTTTTGCCTCCTCATCATAATACTGCATTGAGGTTTTGGTAATAAATTCCCCCTTATCGTAAAGTGTCTTGAAGAATTGTGATGCCGTTTTGCAATGCTGCGCAGAGGTTGTACGAGAGTAGATATCGAAAGAGATGCCGAACTCTTCGAATGATTTTTTAATCAGCGTATGATAGCGGTCCACTATGTCTTGCGGGGAAACGCCCTCACGGCGTGCCTTGATAGTGATTGGCACGCCATGTTCGTCGCTACCACCAATAAACATAACCTCCTCTCCCTTCAGCCTCAAATAGCGCACATAGATGTCAGCCGGTACATACACACCTGCGAGGTGTCCGATATGCACAGGACCATTCGCATAGGGAAGAGCCGAGGTTACAAGTGTTCTTTTGAATTTCATAAATGTCATTTTAGAATGATTGCGGCATCAAAAGGTATAAAAAATGAGCAAAAATGCAGACTTTCTTCTATTTTTTTGCTTGCTTCAATCTTTTGTCGTATTTTTGTACACTGAAACTTTGCGCAAAGGTAGTGTAAGTTTTGCAAATATGCAAGGAAGAAAACAAGAAGGCATCATGAAAAGGAGATTATACACAGTTATCGGCTTACTATTGTGTTACAGTGTGATTGCAACGGCTCAAGTGAAAAACTACATTTCGCTGTGGGGGAATGTGGGAGAAGCATCACTCTTGAGTAAGTTGGACAATATGCCAACCAATGGGAGTATGGGTGTCGGCGGAGGATTGGGTGTCGGTTATGAATTGAATGCCAATCATTTTCTATTTACAGTCGGTTTATCTGCAAATATAGCCCACTCCGCTTTCAATTTAAGCGGGGGAGAATCGACATTTAATGCTATTGACACACAAGGAGATCCTTTGGAATTCATCATTTCCACCAACAAGAGGAAAGATGTATATACCAACACCAGTATTCAAGTTCCCTTGATGATAGGCGGTGAATTCGGACGTTTTTACTTCTTAGCCGGTGCCAAGTTTGATTTGAGCGTGAATTGCGCCACCAATGTAAAGGCAACGGTCCGGACAGTTGGCGACTACACGAAGACACTCGGTTTTATAGACAAGTTCACCAATATGCCTGAGCACGGGTTCTATGAGAATGCCGAGTTTAATGCACAACAGGGAAAAATACAATTCAACCCTAATGTAATGGCTTCTGCCGAAATAGGATGGCGTTTAGGGTTGGTTGCCAAAGGGACGGGGTACGATGTACCTAAACCTAAAACGATCTACCGCATCGCCTTGTTTGCCGACTATGGCTTATTGGATTTGCATCAACGCGGGCAGAAAGAATTTTTCACATGGACTGATGCAGTGATAGATTATGACTGCCTGAACTATATCGGCATGAACGATGTTTTATCAACAAACCGCGCGCCCAAAGCCGTTAACAACCTGCTGGTTGGCGTTAAGTTCACCGTATTGTTCCAATTGCCGGAACGAAAGGCTTGTGTTATCTGCCGAGACGGATACCGCGGAATTTACCGCAATTACTAAAATCATTTTCATTGCTATATAAAGGCTGCTACTTTCTGAAAGAGTAGTAGCCTTTTTTATCGTGCTTCAGGTCTCATTCAGGTGTGCTTCAGGTCTCGTTGAGGTGTCCTTGAAGTCTGGCAGGGACAACAACGCATGACATAATAAGAAGCGAAAGCCCTTAATGAATGGTCTTCTTAGTACCTTATTAGAATAAGACCTCGGGCATAAAACAAATACTACGTCAGTACTACCATTCCATTACGTTCAAACTCAACCTTTTGTTACCATAGGACAGGATTGCCCTGCTATTGGCGTAACGCAATTTGCAAATATGAAGAACTTTATCGAAATTTGCAGTATGCTTATTCATTCCAACAAAAATATCATGAATATCACACAATGAAGAAGTCCTTTTTACTTATACTATTGTCAATCTGTACATCTTTACAAGCCCAATTCACCGAGTGTTTTACCGATAGTGATTATACAAATGATCCCCAATGGGTAGGTCAATATGAGAACTTTGCCATCAACCCATGGAAACAATTACAAACCAAAGCAAATGGTGCAGCCCTAAGTTATCTCTCCACCCGCTGTAAAGTTAATTCGCATGCCGAATGGTCGTTTTGGTGCAGAATTGCATGTGAACCCTCATCATACAACTATATACGCATTTACATTGTATCCAGCACAGAAAATCCGGTACAAGGTAATGGTTTGTATGTGCAAGCAGGAGGAGCAGACAAAAATATCGCCCTCTATCAGCAACATGGAGATGTGCGCAAACTACTCATCGCCAACAACGAACGCAAACAGATACTATCCAATGAAGACAACAAAGTACAAGTTAGAATTTCTATCGATGAAAAGGGCGAAATATATTTATACAGCAAAGTAATTGGGAGAGATGCAGATTACATCTTGGAAGGCAAATGTTTTATAGGGAAAATCGGGAGGTGTGAATGGTTCAGTATTCTTGTACGAAACACGAAACAGACAGGCGACTGCTATTATGCAGATGATATTATCGCACAAGGAGATATTGATGATTCGGCAGAGACGGAAACAGGTGACGGAGATTTAGTTATTAATGAAATCATGTTTGACCCCGCAGAAGGAGGGCAGGAATATATAGAGATCTACAACAAAGACAGTCTCGCAACGGACTTATCACAAATAGGATTGACCACTAAAAACCAAGACGGAGAGTTTCTTTCACCCAACAAATTCCCTTCTTTCTCATTTATGGAGGCTAATGACTATGCCGTTTTATGCAAAGACGCAGACAACTTCATTGCTTTTCACGGAACCATACAAAGCGATAATATTTGGTCATGCACTTGGTCAAGGAAACTGTCAAACAATGGGACAACTATTTATCTCATAAAAACCACGGAAAGAAAAGACAGTATCGTAGTGTTGGATTCAGTAGGTTATTCCCCGAAATGGCATCACCCGCTATTAGACGAGACAAAGGGCGTTTCATTGGAAAAGATTAATCCCAACCTGCCAAGCGACGAATCCACTTCATGGCATTCTGCAAGCAAAGATAGAGGTTATGCGACACCGGGAGAACAAAACTCGCAATATAGAGATATATCAAATACCGGAAATCTTGGCACGGAACACCACGTTTGGCTTGAACAAGAGAGTTTTTCGCCCAATGGTGACGGCATAGAGGATGTTTGTCTCATTCATTATCTGCTACCCACAGAAGGATACACCATCACCCTGCGCATCTTTACTCCACGGGGTACCTTGGTGGCATATCCTTACAAAAACAGCGTTGTATCCACAGAAGGAGTATTGATTTGGGACGGAACGTTCACAAACAATCATGTAGGAGAGATCGGCATATACGTAATGCAATGCGAATTTATCAATCCTAACACAGGAAAAACAATCAGAGAGCGTCTTCCTGTTGTCATCTCGGATCGATAATGTATCGTACTTCCTTGAAATGGTAGGTCCTTTGTTTTCCTTGTTTATCCTGCAGAACCAAACATCCCGTTTCTGAAACATCTGTAATCTTTGCCAAAAAACTACCGTTGACATCGTGTTGAGCAATTCGCATAGGTTCGGAAGAGCAAGGAACTTCCACATAGGGGAAATAGCCCTCACGGCGGTAAAGACACTCCATATAACGTCGTTTCAACACTTCGGGCTGATGCAAAAGAGGACGTAAATTTTTGAATTCATCGAGAATTTCATGTAATAGTTTTTCCCGTGAGAGGTCTTTTCCGAGAATGCATTTCAGAGATACCGGATTTGGTGCATTACTCAGGAATTTAACCTGGTTAATATTCAGTCCCACACCGACAATGCTTTTCTCAATGTAACCGCCTTGAAGAAAATTCTCAATAAGGATACCACCAAGTTTATTATCTCTCCAATAGATGTCATTGGGCCACTTGACAGTAATATCCGGCGCGTATTGCTCCAACACATTCACTATTGCCAAAGGAACCAGTTCAGACAAAAGAAATTGCCGTTGAATAGGGAGGTCACGTAAACAAAAGAGGGTTGAAAAGAGGAGGTTTTGGCCCTCTGCACTTTCCCACGAATTACCCTGCTGCCCACGACCAGACGTTTGGAAATCGGTATAGATAGTAAATCCTTCCTGCAAATTCTGCGCAACAGACAAGTTGTACAGCAAAGAATTGGTACTATCGGTTTGCTTGATAAACATCTATCAGAAATGATTCTATTATATGTTGCACGACCTTCGGTTTGCAATTTGCATTGTTGACGATGACTGCAAATGCCAAGGTTTGGTTGTTCGGGAGATAAATATAACCTGCATAACTCTTTATGCGCGAGGTAGTTCCGCTTTTAGCCAGCACTTTTCCTTCGAGAGGAGTACCACACAGGAATGACTTCAACGTACCAGATTTCCCTGCAACCGGCAGCGATTCGAGAAACGCCTGGCGGTGATTTCCCCTCCACATATAGGAAAGGACTTGCACCAATGTTTCAGAAGAGAGTGCATCTTGCGGAGCCAAGCCGCAGCCGTCCATAATGAACGATGAATTCAAGAATATCCCCCTGTTTCTCCAACAATTACGTTCCACTTCAACTGAATTGGCAATAGTGCAAGGTGTGGATATCAAACTTCCCAAATAACGGAAGACTTGCTCCGCATACAAGTTGTTAGATTGTTGATTGACTTCTTTGATTATATCAAGAAGCGGTTCAGAGAAATGTGTATAAATGGCAGTGCGTAGCGAAACGGATGTTTCTGTTTGATAGTCAGCATGTCCGCGTACCATTATGCCCGCTTCACGCAAGCGCATGCAGAAGTGCTGTGCCAGCAAAAGAGGAGGGTTTGGAATGTCTCCTCTGACGCCAAATATGCCACGATTGCTCGGAACGCTCCCTACCAAATAGCGCACATTGCTGTATGGAACTCCGTGAATGTATGCTCCATCATAGGTGATAGAGGTACAGCGTATGTGATTCTCGAAAGCAAGTCCCTCTATATACGGGATCGTCTTCACTACTTCTGCAACACTCCCCACCGCAGCACTTCGCAGTTGTACGTTCAAGGTATTGTCCATATAGGGAAGGGCATATATGCCTGGTGCATAGTAGTTACCTATATCTTCCCATATCCATTGCGGATTGATTGCGTCGCCATCAAAAAAAGATGCATCAGAAATAACATCACCTTGAATCTCCCGTATCCCGAGCGTTTTGAGTGCTTGAACCCATTTATACAAGAAAGAGCGGTTGCCTACTTTCATACTTCCGAGAGTAGGATCTCCAGTACCCCGTATATAGAGATTGCCTTTGAGTACACCATTCTCTATTGCCCCGTCGGTTTCCAAGAATGTAGAGAACCGGAAATCTTCGCCAAGCACTTCCAACGCTGTTGCCGATGTGATAACTTTCATAACCGAAGCGGGCGGTACCACTGCCTGTGACCGACAGGTTGTCAACGTTTTTCCCGTAGAAAGATTTTGCACACAAATGCTGACATTGGCATTTTTAGTACATTCATTTGCAAGGATTTTCTGCACAGGATCCGCTTGAGCCATCAGAGCCACGTTCACCAATAAACCAATACCTAATAGCGTGATTCTATTCATTTCTTTCGTTCATATTCTTCGTTCGGGAGTGCGAAATTACAAAAAACATATTACCTTTGCAAGTGTAACCTTACATAATAACCGTATGATTATCAACATAGGCAGAGAACTTGCCGCGGGCGGACGGGCAGTAGGTCAGGCTCTTTCCGCGGTTCTTTCTTTAAAATACTATGACAAAGAACTTCTCCTTGAGGCTGCCCGAGTAAGTAACTTCGACGCCAACTTGTTTGTCCGAGCAGACGAGGTTTACAATCCTTACATGTACGCCCTTGGCGGGGGTAATCCAGAGTTGTTTCAAATTCAGAGTCAAGTTATTCGGAAGTTAGCCACAGCGGGGAATTGTATTTTTGTGGGCAGATGTGCGGATTATATTCTCCGCGACAGGAAAGATTGCCTGAATATCTTTCTCTCCTGCAATAAGGCGGAGAGAGTCAAGCGCTTGGAGAAAAGGCTCTCTTTATCTGCCAAGCACGCCGAAGAATTGATAGAAAAGACCGACAAGCAAAGAGAGGCATATTATAATTTCTATACCAACGGAAGATGGGGAGAAGCCAATAACTATGACTTATGTATCAACACTACAACCATAGACATTGATACGACCGTCCAAATAATCCGCAATCTTTGTGATACGCTCTATCCTAATCGTTCCTGACTCTCTGAAAGGAAGTTGTTCCGCACAGCAGGCCGCCAACGCCATAGCAGAAGGTTTGTGGCAGGCTTCCCATGAACTCATCCTCAAGAAAATGCCGTTGGCAGACGGAGGCGAGGGTACGATGGAGGCTATCCGTTCCATATGCGGCGGCGAATACAAAACGACAGCAGTCTGCGACCCGTTGAGGAGAAAACACACGGCCCGATACCTGCAACTGCCCGACAAGAAAACGGCCGTCATAGAAGTGGCCGAGACATGCGGTTTAACTTTATTGTCACAGGAAGAAAGGGATCCAATGCGAGCAACGACATCCGGTCTCGGTGAGCAATTATCGGCTGCCTACAGAGATGGCAACAGGCATTTCATTGTGGGATTGGGTGGCAGTGCCACGTGTGATGCGGGTGCAGGAATGATAGAAGCCATCGGCGGAAACGGATTCGGAGAACTTCTGAACTGTACATACACAATACTATGCGATGTGAACAATCCCTTGTATGGCAAAGACGGAGCCGCCTGCGTCTTTGCCCCTCAAAAAGGAGCCAACACCGAGGAAGTGAAGTTATTAGATGATTATCTCCGCACTTTTGCCCGATTACACGGAGAGAAACATGCCTTCACTCCAGGCGCAGGAGCGGCAGGAGGATTAGGCTATGCTTTTCTGACATTCTTTCATGCCCACCTATATTCCGGCATTGACTATCTGCTTCACCTCTCAGACTTTGACAGACGGGCAAAAGAAGCGGATCTTATTGTAACGGCAGAGGGGCGTTCGGACAAACAGACTCTATCGGGAAAAGTTCCTTTCGGTGTACTTCAGCACGCCAAACAGTATAGTGTGCCGGTAGTTGTCATGGCCGGCGAAGTCCGCGACAAAGAGGACCTATCCGCTGCAGGCTTTGCCGATGTGCTATGCATTAACACATCGGACACAGACAAGCGGCTCATCATGCAAGAAACTTACGCATACAAACAACTCAAAAACTGTGCAAGGGGGCTTTCCGTCGAGAAATATATCACAAGAAAAGGGACATAACACCATAGCCTCCCGCACCAACCAAGGCACTAACGGGAATGGTGGTAATCCATACCGTGAGCAATTCCAATGTTACGAAAGCCGCCGTACAGAAGATGTTCCATTAAGACCGGTTCAATCCAACCGGTCTTAATGGAAGACGTACCGATACTATGCCGCAAAGTTGCAGACCCGCTGACACTCGGATTTTACTCTAACTCTATTTTATCGAGACGCTCTTGGGAGCACCGTTGATGGAGTATATTATCTACGATTGGACAATTTGGATCTCCCATTCCCTCCAAAGGATGGGATGGGATCTATATTATCGACATCTCGTTGAGGGGTCGGTCAGGTCGGCTTAAGGGGTCGTAGAAACCTCACAGTATACTCATTTGAGTCAGACATAATCTGACATAAGGAAAAATAATGATTCATACCATTCCATTTCATCAATCCTTACTGACAGTCAAATTATGGGATACCTGAAAAGATACAGGCAAACAGGTTGATACGCACAGGATCCAAGAAAATAAAATCCCCTTGTAAGACAGTCCTTACAAGGGGAGACACAAACAACAGATAACATCAATTATGATTATGGAACTACAAGGTTACTCCATTTTTGAAGATTGCAATTTCATGGTAAGATTTACGTTCATTATTGGTATATTCTCCGCTTGCCACCTTGATGACATAGTCCACGAAGCGTTCAAAGACTTGCTCAACAGGTTCATCTTCAACCATTGTGCCTGCATTGAAGTCAATCCATGCTGGCTTATTACCCGCCAAAGCAGAATTAGTGGATACCTTCACCGTTGGTACGAAAGTACCGAACGGAGTGCCTCTTCCCGTAGTAAACAATACGAGATGGCAGCCGGAAGCCGCAAGTGCAGAAGCCGCCACGAGGTCATTACCCGGTGCAGACAGAAGATTCAGTCCTTTTGTATTCAGTCTCTCGCCATAAGACAAGACTCCCGACACAGGTGCTTTTCCACATTTCTGCGTACATCCCAATGCTTTTTCCTCGAGGGTAGATATACCTCCCGCCTTGTTACCCGGAGAAGGATTTTCGCCGACAGGTTCGCCATGAAAAAGGAAATACTCCTTGAAATCATTGATAAGGCTTACCGTTTTGTCGAACAATTCCCTGGTACGACAACGATTCATCAAAATAGTTTCCGCCCCAAACATTTCCGGGACTTCGGTAAGCACCGTAGTACCTCCTTGTTCCACCAAGAAATCGGAGAACATACCCAACAACGGATTCGCCGTTATTCCCGAAAACCCATCGGAACCGCCGCACTTAAGTCCTACTTTCAGTTCTGCCAGAGGAATATCTTCTTTCCTGTCTTGCGTTGCCTTTTGATATAATTCTCTCAAGATCGGCATACAATACTCAATCTCATCTCCTTGGATTTTCTGCGCCACCACAAAGCGTACACGATCCGTATTATAATCCCCACAAAATTCACGGAAGACGTCCGGCTGATTGTTCTCACATCCCAACCCCACAACCAGCACTGCACCCGCATTGGGATGAAGTACCATATCACGCAATATCTTTTTGGTATTCTCATGGTCGCCACCTAATTGGGAACAACCATAGTTATGAGGAAAAGCGACGATGGCATCCACGCCCTGGCACTTTGTTTCTTGGCGCAGACGTTCCGCCAGTTGCGAAACAATACCATTCACACAACCCACCGTAGGAATAATCCAGACTTCATTACGAATACCCACTTGCCCATCAGGACGCCGGAATCCCCTGAATGTAAGTTGTTTTGCAGGTGGTTCTACGTGTTCGAACTTGACGGGGTGATATTCATAGTTGAGCAGCCCCGCCAAATTGGTTTGGATATTATGCTCGTTCACCCACTCTCCTGCAAGAATCCGGCAACGTGTATGCCCAATGGGATACCCATATTTGATTACATTTTCTCCCTCAGAGAGATTTTTCAAGGCAATTTTGTGCCCCGCAGGAATATCTTGGCGCAAAGTAATGCAAAGTCCGTCTATAGAAACAACGGAACCTGCAGTTTGTGGAATGATGGCAACAGCCACATTATCGGCAGGATTGATGCGAAAAACAGGTATCATAGAAAAAGAATAAGGCAACAGGGAAAGTATTCCTCTCCCTGTTGCTACAAATTATTACAAAATAGATTTAACCGTTTCGAGCATACCTTTCTCTTGGATATCGCGAAGGAATTGCTCCACCATAGCCGTGAGTCCGGGTATTTGATTGAGATCTCCGTGTTCGGTCCAGATCAAGTCTTTGGCAGCCAACACCCCTTCGGCGATCTTGTGGTAATCTGCGGTAGCCCACAAGTTCTTCAGGAGTTCCATTATCTGCGGATCGTCATTTGGTTGTATAGGTGCACCATCTTCTCTCACGCCGCCTTTATAGTAGGTAATAATCGCAGCGAGTCCCAAAACAAGTCCTTTAGGCAATTCTCCTTTGCGTTGCAAGTACGTTTTCAGCCCCGGCAAATCGCGTGTTTGGAACTTCGGGAAAGAATTAAGCATAATTGACGTTACTTGATGGTCAACATACGGGTTATTGAACCGCTCCAATACATCGGCGGCAAACTGCTTCAGTTCGTCCATCGGAAGATTGAGGGTCTGCATAAGTTCATCGAACTGCACTTTGTGGATATACCGTCCGATAACAGGATGGTTGCAAGCATCACGAACGATATCCACCCCTGAAAGATATGCCACGGGGGACAATACTGTGTGAGGCCCGTTGAGCAACGTAACCTTTCGTTCGTGATAAGGAGCCTCCGACTTTACGAAAAGGACATTCAAACCTGCTTTATCGGCAGGGAATTCTTTTGCCAATTGTTCAAGCGGCAAATTCTCAGCAGTTTCTATTACCCACAAATGGAAAATCTCCGCTTGCACCACAAGATTGTCCGCATAGCATATTCTCTCCTGTATCTGCTTGATTTCCTTACGCGGGAAGCCCGGAACGATACGATCCACCAAAGTGGCACAAACGTAGTTATAGTCGGTGAACCACTTTTTGAATGTCTCATAATCGGCTCCAAAATCATCTTTCCAGAGTTCGATATACTTATGTATGCAATCTTTGAGATGATGTCCGTTGAGGAAAATCAATTCGCAGGGCATAATGATAAGACCTTTGTCGGGTGCACCATTGAAAGTTTTGAACCGACGATAGAGGAGTTGGGTTAGTTTGCCTGGGTAAGAAGACGCAGGTGCATCAGAGAATTTACATTCTGGATCGAAAGCAATACCTGCCTCCGTGGTATTGGAAATAACAAAGCGTATCTCCGGCTGGTCTGCCAACGCCATAAAAGCGGCATTTTGAGAATAAGGATTAAGTGCCCTGGAAATACAATCAATTCGAGTCATCGTGTTGACAGCCTTACCATTGAGTCTTCCTTGCAAGTTCACATGATACATGCAATCCTGCCCATTGAGCCAATCAACCATTCCTTTGTCAATCGGTTGTACAACGACCACACTTGCATTGAAATCGGTGCATTGGTTTGTGTTATAGATAATCCAATCAACAAATGCACGCAAGAAATTACCTTCACCAAATTGGATAATTCGCTCCGGAGCAACACTCTTAGGAGCTGTAAGTTTGTTTAATGCTTTCATGTTAGTTGTTTTTTTACGTTACAGACATTCGCCATTTGTCCACAACAAAGAGTGAACCTTACAAGCGATACAAAAGTACTGCTAAACCAACAAGGCTGCACACATAAACTGACATTTTTTGTGGAATTATTTAAGGGGCTTCTATAAATTTGTATATATTAGAAACAATGCACTGTCAATCCGCATTATATATCAAAAAAGAGAACAGCGGGGAACAGTTTTTTGATATATTTATTCTGAAAGTACATAATTAGTAGTATCTTTGCAGTCGTATGAAGTTAGTATTTGCCACCAACAACGCCCAGAAACTGGAAGAAGTCCGTGAGATATTCTCGGGGAAAGTGGAAGTTTTAAGTTTGGAAGATATCAATTGTACAGCAGAGATACCTGAGACATCACCCACGATAGAGGGTAATTCATTACAGAAAGCACGCTACATTTACGATCAATGCTGTATAGACTGCTTTTCAGACGACACAGGTCTGGAGGTGGACGCCTTAGGCGGCGCTCCCGGTGTATATTCGGCACGATATGCAGGAGAGCCAAGCAATCCCGAACAAAACAGGAAGAAGTTGTTACAAGAGTTGAAAGATTGCCCAAACAGAGTGGCACGGTTCAGAACAGTTATCACATTGATCATAAAAGGCGAAGTACATCAATTTGAAGGGATTGCGGAAGGGAGTATAAGCACTCAAGAATACGGAGAACAGGGCTTTGGATATGATTCGATATTCATCCCAAAAGGATACACTCAGACATTTGCTCAATTGGGGCATACCGAAAAGAACCATATAAGTCACCGCAGCAAGGCAATCGCTGCATTATGGGAATATATCAATCATCACTGCTTATGAAAAGATATTTGTTTGTTGTTTTGCTGTTCCTTTGTCCACAGGTTTGGTCGCAAACGGAAATGCATGGATGGCGCATTCATTATGCCTACAATGATGTGACTTTGATTGAACAGAATGAAAAACGCGTGTATGCCCTGAGTGAAGGTGCATTATATTACACAGACAAAGAGACTGAAGTTATAGTGCGTTGCGACAAACTGATGGGCTTGAATGATTTTAACATCACTCAAATGCGTTATTCGGAAGATATACACGGGCTCTTACTCATGTATGCTGACGGAAACATAGACATACTCTATGATGACAATTCCGTTTACAACATACCAGATTTATACAATGCGCAAATCAACATGAGCAAGAGGGCTAATTCCATTTATCTGCACAAGGACAGAGCATATATATCTATGGATTTCGGTGTACTGGTATTAAACTTGAGACAAAAAGAAATACAAGATACATACTATATCGGAAACAAAGCCTCCAAAGTGAAGGTGTGTTCCATTTGTATCGCAGGGGACTCTATCTATGCTGCATCTTCCGATGCGATCTACACAGCAGGATTGCAGGACAATTTGGTGGATTATGCTTATTGGAATGCGCGGAAAGGAATGCCCGGAAATGGAGACATCACACAAATTACGGTTTTCAACAACCAACTATGCGTTTTGAGAGGCGGTAAACTTTACACAAGAGAGCAAAATCAATGGATTACATATAATGCAGTAGATAAAATAGAAAGCATCAAAACCTATGGAGACAGATTGTATGCACTAACGAGCCAATCTGTATATGAAATAAATGATGACATGACGGCATCTCCTCTTTCTGTTTTTATCGGTGCGGCGGATGTGGCATATGATGCTTTGAACAGAACATATTGGTTTGCTTATCACGCTGCCGGTATAGGGAAATATGACACAAAGGATATGAGTGTAAACCATTATATCCCTTCCGGTCCGGTAAGTAATAGCGCATATCGGATCCGAGTAAAAGAAGACAGAGTATTTATTGTCCCTGGCGGTTATCTGACCGTATATTATAACAGGAGCGGCAGTGTAGCGATCTATGACTCCGGCGAATGGACAAACTTCCCGCAAACGTACTTTCAAGAAAAGATAGGTGTCTATACGGAGGACTATAGTGATGTCATCTGCCTGAACGGAGATCCATCCCATTTCTTCGTTGCCTCGTTCGGATATGGCTTGATAGAATTCAGGGACAATGCATTTTACGCCCGTTACAACCAACTGAACAGTCCATTGGTTGCTCAGATAGAGTCTCCTGAGAAATATACATGGGTGGATGCGTTGACCGTGGACGGGAACAACAACCTTTGGATGTACAACAAAGCCGCAGACGGAGTAAAAGTTCTAACAAGCACCGGAAAATGGTATTCCATAGAAAATGCAGCCACCGACCAGTTGGCCCGTTGCAAAAACCTGCTTATTTGGAATAAAAACCCGAATGTTAAGATCTTGAACAGTGCCCGAGCGGCAGCAGGAATAGGTATATTTGATGATAACGGAACCATCGACAACAGCAAGGATGACAAAGGGGTATTCTATTCGTCCTTTGTAGATCAAGACGGGAATGAACTCACGCCAGAGTTGATACTCTCCATTGCCCAGGACAAATCCGGTGCTCTCTGGGTTGGAACAAACAGCGGCATCCTGACATTTGAGAGTCCGGAGAGCCTCTTCACATCAAATGCCTGCACACGCATAAAGATAAGAAGGAACGACGGAACAAACCTTGCCGACTACCTCTTGAATGATGAAAGTATCAACGCCATTGCCGTGGACGGAGCAAACAGGAAATGGATCGGCACAGCCTCCTCGGGTTTGTATCTAATGTCGTCGGACGGAAAAGAAACAATAGAGCATTTCACCGCAGAAAACTCCCCATTACTATCCAATAACGTGATAGCGATTGCCACGAATGACGAAAACGGCGAAGTGTTCATCGGAACAGACGGCGGGTTGGTGTCCTATCAAAGTGATGCAGCCAAAGGCATGAACCATTTGAGCGAAGCATACGTTTATCCCAATCCCATAAGACCCGGATTCGATGGTGTTATTACCATAGCGAAATTATCGGACAATTCGACCGTCAAGATAACAGATACAGCAGGCAATCTCATTTGCACCACATTATCGAACGGCGGTATCGCTATATGGGACGGAAATGATGCATACGGCAAGAAAGTCCGCAGCGGAATCTACTACGCCCACTGCAACAATGAAGCAGGAGACGAATACGCTTTGGTCAAGATTCTCTTTTTACAATAATAGCCAAAGAACAAGTTGAGCGGTTTATTTACCGCTGAACCTATTGTGAGGATCACAACCGAATCTGCTGAAGAAACTCTTCTCTCAATTCGGGTTGGTTGAATGCACCTGAATACTGCATTGTGGTTGTGACGGCATCTGTTTTTTGCACGCCTCTCATCTGCATACAAAGGTGCCGCGCTTCTACGACGACCATTGCCCCAACAGGTGATAATGCGGTATTGACACTGTCCAATATTTCGTGCGTCATACGTTCCTGCACCTGCAAACGGTGTGCGTACACGTCAACAACGCGTGCCAATTTGCTCAGTCCCGTGATAGTCCCATCCGGAATATAGGCTATATGCACTTTCCCGAAGAACGGCAACAAATGGTGCTCACACAGGGAATAGAATTCAATGTCTTTCACACATACCATTTGACCGGAGTCTTCACGAAAGAGAGCGGAACGCAGAATCGCCACTGCGTCTTCCGAATATCCTTTGCAGAGAAACTGGTAAGCCTCCCCGACCCGTTGCGGCGTTTTCAAGAGTCCCTCTCTATCAGGGTCTTCTCCCAACAAGCAGAGTATCTGCCTTACAGAGTTTGCTATTTCGCCGGTCTTCTCCGAAGATGGAGTAAAAGATTGCATATCCATAGGTCTGTAGTCTCTTTATTGTATAACCTGTATTTGGTCGCGTACGACATAGGTCTCTGATTGCAATTGCGGCAATGTACGTACGACCTCTTCCAAGAATGCCTGCGCTTCGTCCTTCGTGCGAAAATCGCCCAGCCGCACTTTGAAGAAAGGAGGATTGTAGATTACATAAACAGGGGCTTCAATTGTGGATTCCTTGACTAACTTTTCCACTTTATAGGCATCCGCCTTCGCCGTTTTCTGACGGTTGCTCGAAAAGACCTGCACACGGAAACCTTGTATAGCGACCTGCTCACGATGGACATTATTGATTTTGTCGAGCAGAACACGATCAATAGAAGGATCGGAAATGACTACGACCTCTTCGCCCATCGCTTCAAAAATGCTTGCGCGCTGAGATGCTATAGAATCCATAGCGGTTTCATCAGCCGTAGCACACAATAGCAGGGATACCTGCAACAGCAAACCAAATATGAACAAACGCTTCATTAACAATCCTATTTTTAGTAGCGGAACGAACTTCCTCCGACGAACTCGCGCAACAGAGACGTAGGCGGGATTTCCTTTTCGGGTATGCTCACAAAGTACTGCAGGAATTTAAGAAGACGGTGAGCCTCCGTATATTCCTCACAATGTTTGGGCACTTCCGCCAAGATAGGCTCCGCATGACGTTTCAAGACTGCCAATTCGAAGAGAAGAGCAGAATTGAACATCGCATCGGCATTCTCCTGATAGGGATATATCCACTTTTCCTCTCCGCGCTTCACACTGTTGCAACGTGCGATGGTCTCCCGAGCGGAGTAGTTGCGGTAACGATAGTCACGGATAATGCGGCGCAACAATCGCGTATCGGTAGTGGGGATCCAGTTGTGGTTATCCAAGTTAATGGTAGTGAGTGCCGATACATATATCTTGAACGTGGCTTCCTTTGGGATATTGGGTATGAGAGACGGATTGAGTGCATGAATACCTTCCAAAATCACGATATTATCCTGCTCCATTTTCAGTTTGTTTCCCAAGTAATGCCGCTTGCCATCCTCGAAATTAAACGTAGGGAGACTTATTTCTTTTCCTTGCAACAAATCGGAGAGTTGGCTGCGGAAAAGGTCCAAGTCCAAAGCGTTGATGTCTTCAAAATCCCATTCGCCGTTTTCGTCGCGAGGCGTATCCTCACGATTCACGAAATAGTTGTCCATACTGATTACGACGGGTGTAATACCATTGAGCCGCAACTGTATGGTGAGCCGTTTCGAGAAAGTGGTTTTACCGGAAGAACTAGGTCCTGAAATCAAGACAAACTTTGGTCTTCCTCCCTTTCTATTGGCAATCATATCTGCGATTTGAGCCACTTTTTTCTCATGGAGAGCCTCTGACAACTTGATCATATCAAAGGCTTCGTGCTTTTTGCAGGCAATGTTGAAGTCGGCTACATTGTTGATATGCATCAACTGATTCCAACCAATATACTCATTGAAAATACCAAAGGTTTTCTCTTGTGGCGTGTTATCCTCCAACCGTACAGGTTTTTCCCGATTAGGGATGCGCAACAACATACCATCATAGTACGGTTCCAAATCAAAGAGGGAGATGTATCCCGTGCTCGGCATCAAGACACCATTGTAATAGTCAATATAGTCTCCCATGCGGAAATAACGGGTATATGGTTCACCAAAGGTTTCAAAGAGATTGGATTCGCCATCCGTATGTTCATGGAACATCTCAATGACATCCTGCGTTCTCCGCTCCTCTGTAATGATAGGACGATCTTCTTCCACAATCTGCTGCATTTTCCGGCGGATATCGGCAATCATCTTCTTGCCGAGAGCGGGATGAGACTCACTGTCTTTGCGCCACTGGATCGTGCAATAATATCCTTTGGATATCGGGTGCTCTATCCGCAGGTCGGCACGAGGGTACAACTCATGTATTGCGCAACTAAGCACCATACTCAGCGTACGCACATAACATCTCATTCCACTGGGGCAACTGACATCTATAAATTCTATATCTTTGGGGCGATAGAGCGTAAAATTGAGATCTTCGACTTTGTAATTCACTCGCGCAGCCGCTACGGGATATGGTAATTTGATACCCAACATTTTATACACTTCCAATACCGAACTTCCCCGAGGGACGTTGTGATATTGCCGTGTATTCTTACAGAAAATAGTAATATCGTTTTGCATAGCGGTGAAATTTTATACTTGCAAAGGTACTATATATTTTCCATTTCTACAATATAAGCACCTTGTTCCGGCGATGATACCCATATAAGTCAAACGGTCACCGCCGTAATAAAGCATATCATCTTTCGTCGAGGGGTGCTTCAGGGGTCGTCCAGGTCGGCTCGAGGTCGGCTAACACCGAGCGACCTTTCATTTCTTGCAGAACAAAGATATGGCTACTCCTAATATCCGGAACAAAAAGTATGGTTTACCATTTGTCCAAAGAGGTATGGCACCAAGATGAGATCAAGATAAATGAGTATATCAAGTATTTTGAATCTAACAGTGACGACAATGGGTAAAAGGATTGGACGGATGGTTATTCCAATGCCCGATAGATGCCGCCCGGAAGAGACTTAACGATTCCGCGGAATTCCATTTGCAGCAACAGGGATGCGACCTTGGAGTAAGGCATTTTGGTTTCCATTACCAAGAGATTGATATGCAGACCCTCCGCACTTTCATGGAGCAAACTGAGCAAAGAATTTTCCTCATCACTTAAGTCCGTGAACAGTTTCGTCTGCAAAGATGCAGGTGATTTGGCAGTCTCCCACTGCATTGTTTGCAGAATGTCATGCCCATTTTCAACCAACATTGCTTTATTTTGCTTTATGAGTGCATTGCACCCCCGCGAGCAAATATCGTCAATCCGACCAGGGACTGCAAAGACATCTCTATCATAGGAATTTGCCATTTCGGCTGTCAGCAGAGCCCCACCTTTCTCCTTAGACTCAACCACCAAAGTAGCATCACTTAAGCCTGCAATGATACGGTTTCGTGCGACAAAATTCTGTCGGTCAGGGTTGGTACCAGACATATACTCCGTCAGTATACCTCCATTTTGCAGTGCATCTATTGCCGTATTTCTGTGCACAGCAGGATATATCCGGTCCAATCCATGCCCGGGGATAATGAAAGTCGGCAGACCAACCTCAATGGCAGCACGATGCGCCGTAATATCAATACCATAAGCCAACCCACTCACGATTGTGAGATTTTTCGTTGCGGAAGCCATCTCAAGAATCATTTTCCGGCATTTTTCTTTTCCCCGCTCGGTAGGCACCCTTGTTCCCACAACTGCGAGGAAATGCCCTTGATTCGGCCGGATATTTCCCTTAGTATACAACAATACCGGTGCATCGGGACACTCCCGAAGACGGTAAGGATAGTTTTCGTCTTTATAGTAAAACGTGGAAAGGTGGTGAGAAAATATGAAATCCAACTCTTTATCCGCACGGCTGAGCACCTTCTCTCGTTGCTCAACAAGGCTTGACACAACGTTTGGGCGTATGTTAGGGATAGATTCCAGATCTTGGCGAGTAGCCAGAAACACATCATGAGCAGAACCGAAGTACTCTATCAGAGCCTTAACATTCCTCAGTCCGATATGCGGCAACATAGTTACCGCAATTTGATATTTCAGTTCTTCCTCGCTTTGCATAACAATACAACCAAAAAATAACCGATGAAAACGCCAATAATATCTGCTATCCAATCGAAAACATCACCTGTTCGAGGCGGGAAATAGTATTCTTGCAGCAATTCTATAACTCCGCCGTACAGAATCGGAAGCGAGATGCCTAAAACCGCTGTTTTAACGGCAGATACCCCACCTTTTTGTAACGAGCAAACAAAAACAATGGTCAAGACCGTATACATTAAAAGGTGTATCACCTTGTCAATATGCAGGATGCCATCTATCAACGGCAAACGAACATCTCGCAGCAGTGATCCATAAAGGATCAAACCTGCCACGAGAATCGTCGGGATATATATCCGTATTCTTTTCAAGAAATTTCTAATGAATCAGATTGTGCCCGGTCATTTCAACAGGCTGTTTCAGTCCCAAGATATGACACAAAGACGGTGCGACATCTGCCAAAATGCCATTATCCACATGGGCATCTTTATTCTCACTTATATAAACAAACGGAACAGGATTGAGCGAGTGCGACGTATTGGGCGTACCATCTGCATTCTTTGCATGGTCGGCATTACCATGATCTGCGATAATAATAACTTCATAATCATTGCGACGGGCAGCCTCGACAACGGCTCCCACACAGGTATCTATTGTTTCGACGGCTTTTTGAATGGCAGAATACACCCCCGTATGCCCTACCATGTCCCCATTGGCAAAATTGAGCGTTATATAGTCATATTTCTGCGTATCCAAAGCCTTGATCAAAGCCTCCGTCACTTGCGGAGCTGACATCTCCGGCTGCAGGTCGTAGGTTGCCACTTTGGGAGAAGGTATCAGTATGCGGTCTTCGCCTTCAAACGGAGCCTCCCTGCCACCGGAAAAGAAGAATGTGACATGAGCGAATTTTTCGGTCTCTGCAATACGCAACTGCCTCATTCCCGCCTTGGAAACGATCTCTCCGATTGTATTCTCGACATTCTCTTTCGGGAACAAGATATGCACGCCCGTGAAAGAGGAATCATAAGGAGTCATGCAATAGTATTGCAAATCTTTTATTGTCGTCATTCCCATCTCCGGCATATCCTTTTGCGTCAAAACGATTGTTATCTCTTTTGCACGGTCGTTTCTATAATTGAAAAAGATGACCACATCGCCCTCCCCAATCGTGGCTACCGGTTTGCCTTCAACATCTACTGCGACAATCGGCTTGATGAATTCATCGGTTATTCCTTCAGCATAAGAATCGTTCATTGCCTGCAACAAATCGGTAGCAGGTTTCCCCATGCCATGCACCAGCAAATCATACGCCAACTTGATGCGTTCCCAGCGTTTATCGCGATCCATGGCGTAATAACGCCCACAAATGGAGGCAATATGCCCTGCTGTAGCGGCACAATGTTCTTGCAATTCCCGAATAAAGCCGACTCCACTCTTGGGATCCGTGTCACGACCATCCATAAAACAATGAATGTATGTTTTCTCTATACCATAAATCCTGGAAATCTCACACAACTTGAACAAATGATCCAAACTGCTATGCACTCCACCGTTAGACGTAAGCCCCATAAAGTGAATCTTTTTGTTATGTTGTTTGGCATACGTAAATGCCGAGATAATCTCCGGATTCTGAAGAATTGAATTATCTTTGCAAGCGCGATTTATCTTCACCAGATCCTGATAGACGATTCGTCCTGCACCGATATTAAGGTGACCCACTTCCGAATTTCCCATCTGTCCATCGGGCAAACCTACATTTTCCCCCGAAGCCTGCAACTGAGAATGAGGATATGTTGCCAACAATCTATCCCAGTTGGGAGTCGGAGTTGAATAAATTGCATCGGCTGCTGACTTGTCTCCGATTCCCCAGCCGTCAAGAATCATCAATAATGCTTTTTTCATATCTATTACTATTTATCTATTCTCTTTCAATACTCTATCCATCATTCGTTTATCCTCATTTTCTTTGAGAGTCTGACGTTTGTCATAGGTATGTTTCCCTTGACACAAAGCTATTTCTAATTTTGCCAATCCTCTCTCGTTTATGAAAAGACGTAGCGGAATAATTGTTTTTCCAGTCTCTTTTGTCTGACGTTGCAGTTTTATCAACTCCTTACGCTGCAATAAAAGTTTTCTATCTCGACGAGGAACATGATTATTGAACGTCCCCCACGCATATTCTGCAATATGCATATTTTTCACCCACAATTCTCCCGATGAAAACAGACAATATGTATCATTTAATCCGGCTTTCCCTTCACGTATAGATTTTATCTCCGTACCATACAATTGCAGACCTGCCACGTATCTATCCAATACCTCGTAATCGAACAAAGCCCGCCGGTTCTTTATATTTACATCTGACTTAAAACGCATAACTACATATTCGGAAGTAACAAATTCAATACCAAATGCAATAAAACAGGCATAAGCACGACAATCACTGACAAGATGACAACAGCACGACTCAATGAATCCTTCGATTTAATCCCAAACACTTTGCAACCCGTATAAAGCAAGTACACCACGTACATATCCAATACGATCAAATAATCCACCCCCGGTAAGATAGTCAACAGCACATCAACCACAATATAAATGGTCATCGAATATGCAATCAGAGGGCGAAGTATATTTTTTGCCCCATTATTTTCATTACCGCCAAACAAAAATACCTCTCCTACTACCACGGAAAGATAATATGATACTCCATAGAAAATAATTGGCAGTAGAAAGAAACCAAATGCTCTGACCAAACTAAAAGGCATCGCACTTCCACAAAATGGGCAAACAAAATGGAATACAGCACAAAAAAGTACGCACGGCAACAAATAACCTATTTCGACCTGCTTAACGGGAACATTTTCTTTCAATATCCGCTGCCATTCTTCCGATGGAAACAGCAATATACGCCACAAATGGTTCCACAAACTTTTGATATGCTCAACAATTCTTACCACCTCCGTCTAACACAACCGACACATTGATTTGAAACAATTATTCCTAACACATTGCAAAGATACAACAATTTTGGAATAATACATACAGTGTTATTTAACCATTACCACACATATACAAGAGCACCCGTTGGCGGAATTAATTTGCAAACAGCGTGTCAGCGCGTCTGTTCCTTCGGCATTGTGTGGTGCGTCTTCTCTTAAGCCCCTTCTTTGAGGGGTATGGATGGGAAGTCTCCCCAATCTCTTAAGTCTCTCCTTTGGAGGGGTTGGAGAGGTCATATACTGCATATATCTCGCATATATCTCGCTATTATCTATATGCAATTCTTATGTGATTCTTATGTGATTCTTATGATATTTCCTAATCACTTCCGAAGCAAAACTGAAAGAATATCGTGGGAACAACCCGTTAGCGGAATTGGTTTGCAAAGCGAGGGTCAGAGGGTCTGTCTCTCTCTGTATTGTATTGAGTGACTTATATTTTTGACAGCACCCGATGCGCAGCCTGTAACTTTTCTTTTGTCTCTTTTCTTTTAGTCATACAAAAGAAAGGAGTATGCAAAAGATGATTTGTATCCTCCTCATGCAGGTAATAAGGAAGATGAATGAACTTAATTCCGCCAATGGGTACAAGAATATCATTTCCCGAATTTGCAGATTAAAATAAAAGCAGTACTTTTGCAGTCAAACCAAACAAACTTATTATGCTTAAAAACATCTTAGCCATAACCGGAAAAACCGGTCTGTTTCGCTTAGTGAGTAGGGGGAATGGCATGCTGATAGTGGAATCTCTTGAAGATGGAAAACGTATGCCAACTTACGCACGGGACAAAGTCGTAAGCCTTGCCGATATCTCTATGTTTACAACGGGGGAAGATGTACCATTGCGTCTCGTGTTGGAAAACCTTGGGAAGAAAGAAGCCCTTAAGGAGTGTCAGTTGGATGTAAAGAAAATGGATGCGGATTCTCTTCGTTCATTCTTTGCAGAAGTCCTTCCCAATTTTGATCGAGATCGCGTTTATCCTTCTGATATTCGCAAATTAGTACAATGGTATAACATCTTAATAAAAGCAGGTATTACCGATTTCAGTGAGCAGGAGGAGGGAGATACTGATGTTGCGGCACAAAACGAGAATAGCATATTTGAGGGGAAGAAGACGATCCAGAAATCAGAAGGAAAAGTACGTAAGGCTGCGGTGAACAATACACGCTCCAATGTTGGAACCAAAAAGGGTTGATGATTGAAGGTTAAAGAAATCACTAAGTGCATAGAATCTGTTGCACCGTTGTCATTGCAGGAGCATTGGGACAATTCGGGGCTGCAGATTGGTAATCCGGAGCAAGATGTCCATTCTGTTTTGTTATGCACAGATATAACAGAGGATATTTTGGAGGAAGCGTATGAAAAGCAATGTCAGTTGGTTATTTCACACCATCCGTTGCTCTTTCATGGATTAAAGACAATCCAAGGAAGTACAATGCAGCAACGTTGTACTGTTTTTGCAATAAAACATAATATCTCTATTTATTCTTCCCATATTCCAATGGACTCATATCTGCATGGTGTCAGTGGGCATATAGCAGAGAAATTAGGAATTTATGATTATGATATTCTTTCGCCCACGCAACCATTTGCAGGTTTAGGCATTATTGGCAATCTTCCCAAACCTGTGAATTTCCATATTTTTCTTGAGCAAGTAGCAGAAACCTTCCATGTAGATGCCATTCGATATACTCCTCCTGTACAAGAATTTGTACAACGTATTGCTGCCTGTGGGGGAGCAGGAAGTGAATTTATGCAGCAAGCCATTGATCGGCAGGCTGACGTTTATCTAAGTGCTGATTTCAAGTATCATGAGTTTTGCGATTCGGTGTCGAGAATTGCTATAATGGATATCGGACATTTTGAAAGTGAACAATTCACTAAAGAGATTTTCCAATCCATTTTAGAACCATACCAACCGGCGATTAACCTGATTATGGCAGAAAACGACATCAATCCCGTTTATACATATATTGCAAATAGTAACATATTGAATAATTAAAAAACTAAGTAGTATGGCAACAAAAGAAAATGAATTGACCACTGAACAAAAATTGCATCTCCTGTACGACTTGCAGAAGGTTTATTCCAAAATTGACGAACTGCGTGTTCTGCTTGGCGAACTACCAGGAGAAGTAAAGGATATGGGTGACGAAGTCGAAGGTCTGAAATGCCGTTTGTCAAACATCAAGAAAGAAATTGAAGACCTGGAAAACCATATAAGCGAAAAGAAAGTGCAGACTGAAACTGCGAATGCAATGGTTTCGCGCTACAAAGAGCAGCAGGAAAATGTCCGCAACAACAGAGAGTATGATAACCTCTCCAAAGAAATTGAATACCAAACTCTTGAAATCGAACTATGCCAAAAGCGCATCAAGGAATACTCCGCAGCCTTAGAGCAAAAGCAGGCTGAAAAGCAAAAGACAATGACGGAAATCGAAGAGCGCACCATCGACCTCAAAGAAAAGGAGCATGAGTTAGACGATATCTTAAGCGAAACAAAAGGACAAACTGAACAACTTATGTTGCACGCTCAAGATTTGGAAAAACAGATGACAGACGAACGTCTCCTTACTGCATTCAAACGCATACGTAAAAATGCACACAATGGCCTTGCGGTGGTTACGGTTGAGCGCGATGCCTGTGGTGGCTGCCACAATAAAATTCCGGCACAACGCCAACTGGATATCCGGTTGAGGAAGAAAATTATCGTTTGCGAGTATTGCGGACGTATCCTCATTGATCCCGAAATGGCAAACGAATCAGACGAGAAATAAACTGTATTTTTGCTATTGTCTATTGCGGCGTATCCCAAACAGGATACGCCGCAATTATTGTATATACGAACTTTTTTTCATACCTTTGCGTGCGGATTCTCTTTTCTTTATCTCACTATGGCAGAACTACAACTTACTCCCGAAACGGTTGAATATACCAAAGATAATGTACGGCACCTTGACGATGTAGAGCACATCCGTCTCCGACCGGGTATGTATATCGGTAAATTGGGCGATGGGTCGCATTCCGATGATGGTATCTATGTACTCATCAAGGAAACTGTCGACAATTCCATTGACGAGTTCCGGATGAATGCTGGAAAAGTCATTGACGTACATGTCGAAAACGGAAAAGTCGCCGTCCGGGACTATGGACGCGGTATTCCGTTGGAAGTATTGGTGGATGTTGTTTCACTGCTTAATACAGGAGCAAAATACGACTCAAAGGCTTTCAAAAAGTCCGTCGGACTCAATGGCGTGGGTCTTAAGGCGGTCAATGCGCTTTCATGGAAGTTTGTGGCACAAGCCTTTCGGGACGGCAAGACGCGTCGCGTCGAATTCAAACAAGGCAAGTTGGTACAAGATAGCGGAATCATTGATGATTCCAATCATGCTCCGCGAGGAACGCTTATTGAATTCGAACCGGATGCATCGCGAGGAATCTTTGAGAATTACACATTCCGGGAGGAATATATTGAAACGATGATGCGCAATTATGCGTATCTGAATACAGGACTGACACTCAACTTCAACGGAAGGCGGTTCTGTTCTAAGCGGGGTTTGTTCGACTTGCTTACGGAGACTATGACGGTCGAACCGCTCTACCCTATTATTCACTTGAAAGGTGAAGACATCGAAATCGCGCTCACCCACACCAATCAGAATAATGACGAATACTATTCTTTCGTCAATGGGCAGCACACCATACAAGGCGGAACCCACCAAGCCGCTTTTCGGGAGGCTATTGGCAGAACCATCAAAGAATTCTTCGGAAAGAATATGGATCTGACCGATGTCCGAAACGGAGTTGTAGGGGCAATCGCTATTAACATAGAAGAACCCGTTTTCGAAAGCCAGACCAAAACAAAATTAGGCTCGCGCGACATCTCGCCCAAAGAAGGCAGTATATCTGTCAATAAGTTCGTGAACGATTTCGTTAAAAAGGAATTGGATAATTTCCTCCATAAGCACCCGGAAATCACGGAGGTGATGTTGCAGAAAATACAAGATTCCGAGAAAGAACGAAAAGCCATATTGAGTGTCACAAAGGTCGCACGCGAACGGGCGAAGAAGAATAATCTCAACAATCCGAAACTGCGCGACTGCCGGATACACTTGAATGATACACGACCCGCACGGGCAAGCAAGGATTCCGATGAAGATTTGCGGGACTTCAGTTCCATTTTCATCACGGAAGGTTTGTCCGCATCAGGTTCCATCACAAAATCTCGGGATGTCAATACACAGGCTGTCTTCTCTCTGCGGGGAAAACCCAAAAACAGTTATGGCCTGACTAAGGAAATCGTCTATGAAAACGAAGAATTCTTCTGCCTGCAATCGGCACTGAACATCGAAGACGGCTTGGATAATCTTCGATACAACAAAGTTATTATTGCCACCGATGCGGATGTCGATGGTATGCACATCCGCCTGCTCCTGCTGACATTCTTCCTGCAATTTTTCCCCGATTTGGTCAAGAAAGGACACGTATATATCTTGCAAACACCTCTCTTCCGCGTAAAAAATAAGAAAGAAATACGCTATTGTTATTCTGACGAAGAACGCCTGCAGGCAATCGAAGACCTCAAACCCAATCCGGAAATAACTCGTTTCAAGGGACTTGGAGAAATTTCTCCCGATGAGTTCAAGGGATTCATCGGTAAAAATATCCGATTGGATCAAGTCACACTACGCAAAGAGGATACCGTAAGCGACCTTATGGAATTTTATATGGGGAAAAATACTATGGAACGTCAGAACTTCATCATTGAGAATCTTGTGGTGGAAGAAGATGCTGTGGATTAAGTTATGTGGTGGATTCCGCTTGTCATATTTGTGGGTTTAGGCTTGTTCATAGCCTTTGCTTTTGAACTCAGAGAGAGAAAAAGAACCCGAAACGGGGTCGGAAAAAACGATCCTCTCGCTAAACCATCCGCCCAAGATGGAGAATGTTGCGGACAACACGCTGTATGTGAACGCGATCTCCTTCTGAACAAGAAAGGTGAAATAATCTATTATGATGATGAAGAGTTGGATGTCCTTTCCGGCATTTCTCCCGATGAATACACGGAAAAACAATTACACGAATTAGAAGACGTCTTCTATACTCTGCAGGAAAAAGACGTAGCAGGGTGGCTCAGAAGCCTCCAGTTACGCAACATCGCTTTGCCTGATGAATTGCGAGATGAAGCACTTTTGATTATAAGCGAACGCCGTCATACAAACAACCAATAGCCGGCTGATTCGGCAGCCGGTCAGAACTGCTACTCCCTTTGCTGTACACTTTTCTGCAGGTCGCCATTGACTGCAGGAAGGCAAGCCGACCTCGACGACCCCTGAAGCCGACCTCAACGAGTGCTAAACGAAGCATAATTTGCACAGCACAAAAAAACGATGCCGCCAACTTGTGTATTTCAAGAAATATAATTAGTTTTGCAGGCGGTTAGGTAGGGGCTTGCGCTCTTGCTTTTTGTGTTTGGTACCGAGAGAAATATCATATAATTAACTAAATACCGATAAGTGAAGAAATGAGTCTTTTTTCGTTTACACAAGAGATTGCCATTGACTTGGGAACTGCAAATACCATCATTATTTGCGATGACAAGATTGTGGTAGATGAGCCATCCGTGGTGGCTATAAGTATGCAAACCAACGAAATGGTCGCTGTGGGGCGCAAAGCACAACAAATGATAGGCAAGGGCGGAAACATGATACGAACCGTTCGACCGCTGCGAAATGGTGTGATTGCCGATTTCCAGGCTTGCGAAATGATGATTCGAGGGCTGGTGAAAATGATACCTCGGAAAAATAAACTGTTCATGCCTTCGCTCAAAATGGTAGTATGTATCCCTTCCGGCAGTACGGAAGTGGAAATCCGTGCCGTACGTGACAGTAGCGAGCATGCCGGAGGACGGGAGGTTTATATGATCTACGAACCTATGGCAGCGGCAATCGGTATGGGTATTGATGTCGAGAGTCCCAAAGGGTGCATGATTGTGGATATAGGTGGTGGTACTACCGAGATTGCTGTTATCTCTTTGGGCGGTATTGTCACGAACAAGTCCATACAGATTGCAGGCGATGAATTGAATGCCGACATCATCGAGTATATGGGGCGTATGCACAATCTGCGCATTGATGAACCTACAGCGGAAAGAATCAAAATGAGAGTCGGTTCGGCACTTACCGAGTTGGATAATCCACCTGAAGATTTCATGGTCATCGGCCCTAACAAGACCTCCGCTCTTCCTATGGAAGTGCCGGTAAGTTATCAGGAAATTGCACACTGCCTTGAAAAGTCTATTTCCAAGATCGAAAATGCTATCCTGCAAGCCCTGGAGGGAACTCCTCCCGAATTGTATGCTGACATCGTCACAAACGGAATCTTCTTGGCAGGAGGTGGTGCTTTGCTCCACGGATTGGCAAAGCGCCTGAGCGATAAAATTACAATTCCTTTCCATGTGGCGGAAGACCCGCTGCATTCCGTAGCACTGGGTACGGGTATCGCACTGAAAAATGTCAACAACTTCAATTTCTTGATACGCTGATCTTGAATAACAGAGAAGGGACTCACACCCTTCTCTGCTTGTAAAATGAAGAATCTGTTACGGTTTGTCATACGGAATGGCGTAGTCCTTCTATTCATTTTGCTGGAAGGACTCTCTTTCGTCTTGGTTATACGCAATAACTGCTATCCGAGAAGTGCAACATTCTCCTCCGCCAACCGTGTATCTTCCGCTTGTTACGCTTTTTGCAACGACATTGCAGGCTATTTTCGGTTGCGGACCGAAAACGAAAGTCTTATATCCGAAAATGCACAACTGAGGCAGGAATTGATTTATTCGCAGGAAATGCTTGCAAACGCCTGCGATTCTCTCAAAGACTACCCCGACTATTCTGTCATCCCGGCTCGGGTCATCAACTATACGGGAAACTTGCAGAAAAACTACATCACCATCAACCGGGGGGCAGAAGATGGAGTAAGTGAAGACATGGGCGTTGTTTGCAAAGAAGGAGTCGTCGGAATTGTCGTTACCGTCTCCGACCACTATTCTTTGGCTATCCCTGTCATCAACAATGCGCTCACCATTAGTTGCCGTCTGAAAAACGATGGTTATATCGGTATGTTGCAATGGGACGGAAAAGATGTCCACTATGCCCAACTCAACGATATCGGAAGACACGTCTCAATCAATAAAGGAGATACCGTCGTAACAAGCGGAGTATCTGCTATTTTCCCAAAAGGTATAATGGTCGGCACAGTTGAGGCGGACAAATTGTCCGACAGCGATTCTTTTCATCATATCACGGTCGCCTTGTCTACTGATTTCAGAAGATTGCAAAACGTAAGTATTCTGCATCGAAACAATCTGGAGGAAATCAAAAACTTGGAGGAATATGGAAAACAGTAAATAGTATGGAACTTTGGAGAGATAATATTCTGCGTTTCGTAGTGCTCGTTTTGTTGCAATTGCTGCTCATCAACAACTTGCACTTCCTTGGTCTTTGCCATCCCTGTCTCTACATCTTGTTCCTTATCGCCCTTCCGCAAACACTTCCTCGCTGGGCGGAATTGTTGATAGGTTTCGCAACAGGGCTTGTTATTGATATCGCCTGCAATAGTTTGGGAGTACATTGTGCGGCATGTACCTTGATATCTTTCCTGCGTCCTGTCTTTCTCAAAAAGATGGTACTGGAAAAAAAACAGATACTCAGCGAACCAAGTAGCAAAACACTCGGTTTCATCGTCTATTTGAAACTTATAACACTGCTTGTCTTGCTGCATCATAGTATTGTCTTTATACTCTCTGCTTTCACGTGGAGCAATTGGTGGATTACTTTGCTGCAAATCATTGTCAGTTCAGTACTTACCATCGGACTTATCATAGTATATGATCTATTGTTGCATCGCTCATGATCAACGACAAATACTATAACCGCCGGTATGTCATTTCCGCTATCATCATTCTGGTAGTGGTTATTTATTTGTGCAGGTTATTCTATTTGCAGGTAATCGACAAAAGTACAATTGATAAAGCCGAAAACAACGCCCTTGTAAAGCAGACTGTATATGCTCCGCGCGGTCTCATATATGATAGAAACGGTAAACTGCTTGTCTTCAACCAACCTGTCTACGAAGTGACCATAACGATGCAGGAAATGGGAAAAACATTCGATACCATCGGTTTTTGCCATACACTTGATGTGGACACTTGTTATTTCAACGAACGTGTACTGCAAATCAAAAATCGGAGACTGAACCGTGGTTACTCACGGCATACACCGCAGGTTTTCCTGTCACAACTGAGCAAAGAAGAAATCGCTCCGCTGCAAGAAACACTCTACAAATACCCTGGAATACATATACGGCAACGAACCCTGCGAGGATACACTTATCCTTATGCAGCACAAGTACTTGGAAGCGTCGGAGAAGTTTCACAGCGTGACATAGATAAAGACAACTACTACGCTGCTGGCGATTATTCGGGTCGCGAAGGTATTGAGCGTACTTATGAAACCTCGTTGCGGGGAGAAAAAGGAACAGAAATCCTCCTGCGTGATGTACGGGGACGTATCCAAGGCAGTTACAACGATGGAGAATTAGACAAAAATGCCGTCAAAGGTCAAGACCTTACCCTTACATTGGATATCCGTCTGCAAGCATTGGCAGAAGAACTGCTTACAGGTAAAATAGGGAGTATTGTCGCCATTGAGCCTGTAACAGGGGAAATCCTAACCCTGGCGTCCAATCCTACGTGGGATCCTGCTCTGTTAGTCGGAAAACAACGTTCCGAACATTATAGGGAACTGCAAAGCGATCCCACCAAACCTCTGCTCAATCGGGCCACACAAGCCCAATACCCTCCGGGATCTCCTTTCAAGTTGGTACAATCTCTGATTGGACTGCAATATGGTATAATAACCCCTGATACGAAATACGTTTGCAACGGAAAAGGAACACGCCCTATCAGTTGTACTCATACTCATACATCTCCTGTAAACCTGCTCACGGCAATTGAACAGAGTTGCAATCCTTACTATTGGTGCCTGTTCCGGGATTTCTTGGAAACCAACGGATACGGTAAGAAAAATGAAGACTTCCGCAAGCAATATGAATTATGGCGCAATGAGGTCATGCGCTTCGGATTTGGACATAAATTCACCGATACCGACATACCTGAACAAAGTTCTGGCAATGTGCCGACCACCTCTTTTTACGATCGATACTATGGTAGAACAGGCTGGAAAGCATTAACAATTAGATCGTTATCAATAGGTCAGGGAGAAATCACCGTCACACCGTTACAATTGGCAAATATGGCGGCTATCATTGCAAACGATGGGTATTATATCACCCCGCACCTCAATAAAAACGATACATTGCTCAACCACCGCCACACAACCGGAATCGATGCCGTTTACTACAAATATGTCAAGGAAGGTATGCTGCAGGTCATGGAAAATGGCACAGGACGATTCTACAAGTTGGATAATATCGCTATCGGAGGTAAAACGGGAACCGCTCAAGCAGGAAAAGGCAAAAAAGACCACGCTCTCTTTGTCGCAATTGCCCCGTTGGACGACCCGCAGATAGCCATTGCGGTCGTTGTTGAGAATGCGGGATTTGGAGCCACATGGGCAGCACCTGTTGCCAGCCTGATGATAGAAGAATACCTGACAGATACTATCACGAGGACAACCCTCTATGAACGTATCAGAACGTCAGTCTTAAATGAGAATGTCAAGAAACGAAACGAACATAATAAAGGGGATTGATTGGTTTACAATCGCTCTGTATCTGCTGCTGATCTGCTTTGGTTGGCTCAATATCTATGGGGCAGACTACGACTTTGACCAAACAAGTATTTTCGATCCGAGCAACCGGGCAGGAAAACAGTTCCTATGGATGAGCATATCGCTGCTCGTTGGCTTCACTATCATGCTGATTGATGAAAAAATCTACGACATCTTCGCTTATATTCTCTATGCCGTTTGGATCCTTGTACTGCTTGTCACGCCTCTCTTGGCTGATGATGTCAAAGGCTCCCTTTCGTGGATTAGTTTGGGTGGCTTCCGCCTCCAGCCGGCCGAGTTTGCCAAATGTTTCACGGCACTCGCATTGGCAAAATACATGAGCCGGTACGATTACAATATACATAAAACAAAGGATATTATAATCACTGCAACCATCATACTGCTACCGATGGCAATCATTATGGTACCTCAAAAAGAAACAGGTTCGGCACTCGTATTTGTAGCTTTCGTACTTGTCCTCTATCGTCAAGGAATGAGTAAATATATACTGCTCTTGTTCGCTACAGCAGTATATTTCTTTGTGGCAACCATCAAATTCAGTCATACTGCATTCCCATTGGGTGTCGGAAAACTTGGACTCCTGATAGACTGCCTCTCCATTCTTTTGATAGAACTCTACTTCCTCTTCTTCAAAATAAACCTGAAAAAACATGCGTGGATTCTATTGGGATGTTCCACCTTTCTATATGCGGTTTCAATAGTCATAAACATCTGGTTTACAGTTAATTTTAATATCACATCCACCATTATCGTCAGTCTCTCAATTGCTTATTTGATCGCACTTGCATTATACTACCGAATAAAACATATAGCCGTCCTGGCTATATGTTCTCTTGGCATACTCTTGTATAGTTTTGGTTGTAACTATATTTTTACCGACATACTGCAACCACACCAGCAAAAGCGCATTGAGGTTCTTTTCGGATTAGACAACGACCCATCTGGAGCAGGATATAATGTCAACCAATCCAAAATCGCAATCGGCTCCGGACGCTTCCTCGGCAAAGGCTATCTGCAAGGCACACAAACAAAGATGAAGTTCGTACCCGAACAGGCAACCGACTTCATCTTCTGCACAGTAGGAGAAGAATGGGGCTTCATCGGGTCTGCAGGGGTGTTGGTAGTATATCTAATCTTCATCCTACGTCTCATCTATCTCGCAGAAAGACAGAAAGATAAGTTCTGTAGAGTCTATGCCTATTGTGTTGCATCTATTTTTATTGCCCATCTTACTATCAACATAGGGATGGTCCTCGGACTCATGCCGGTTATCGGAATACCACTCCCGTTCTTCAGTTACGGCGGTTCATCCTTGCTTGGTTTCACAGTTTTGCTTTTTATATTGTTCAAATTAGATGCTGCGCGCATCAACAAAATATAGTGTCTATGACTTTAAAATACGATGTAATAGTAGTTGGTGCAGGACATGCAGGATGTGAGGCCGCAAGTGCTGCCGCACATCTCGGCAGTCAAACTCTCCTCATCACGATGGATATGAACAAAATCGGACAGATGAGTTGCAACCCTGCAGTCGGTGGTATCGCAAAAGGGCAAATAGTTCGGGAAATTGATGCCATGGGCGGAATGATGGGTATTGTAACCGATCGCAGTGCCATACAATTCCGCATGCTCAATTCTTCGAAAGGTCCTGCTATGTGGAGTCCTCGGTCACAAAGCGACCGGAAGCAGTTTATCGAAGAATGGATAAAACACTTGAGTTACACTGACAATCTCTATATTTGGCAGGATGTTGTATGTAGTCTAATTATCAAAAATAACCGAATAGAAGGCGTAAAAACAGTATTGGGAATCGAATTCCAAGCGGGTTCTGTTATATTGACAAATGGGACATTTCTTAACGGACTACTTCACTTTGGCAAAACACAGTTACACGGAGGACGAATCGCTGAAAGTGCATCTTATGGTATTACGGAACAACTCAAAAATCTTGGGTTCAAAGCCGGTAGAATGAAAACGGGTACACCATGCAGAATTGATGCACGAAGCATTGATTTTAACGCAATGATCGAACAAAAAGGAGACAACGATTTTCATCATTTCTCCTATCTGCCAAACGTCCAACGTCATCTCAAACAGATGAGTTGCTGGATAACATATACCAATTCTGAAACGCACAATATCTTGCGTGCTAATCTTGCCGAAAGTCCGCTCTACAACGGACAAATAAAAAGCATCGGACCACGCTACTGCCCAAGTATAGAAACCAAAATCGTCACCTTTGCTGAGAAAGAAGCGCATCAATTGTTCATCGAACCGGAAGGCGTTGATAGCAACGAGTATTATATCAATGGATTCTCCTCCTCTCTTCCTTGGGATGTACAACTTCAAGCACTGCAAACTATACATGGATTGGAACATATTGTTATGTATCGTCCCGGATATGCCATCGAATATGATTTCTTTGATCCAACACAACTGACACATTCTTTGGAGACTAAACACATAATGCATTTGTTTTTTGCAGGGCAAATCAATGGTACAACCGGCTACGAAGAAGCCGCAGGACAAGGTCTTGTCGCAGGAATCAATGCACACATTGCCTGCCATGGCGGCATCCCGTTCACATTAGGTCGCGATGAGGCGTACATCGGAGTTCTTATTGATGATTTGGTCAACAAAGGAGTTGACGAACCTTATCGTATGTTCACTTCGCGAGCCGAATATCGTATTCTCTTGCGCCAAGATAATGCCGACACTCGGCTCACTGAAAAAGCCTATAACATCGGGCTGGCAAACAATGAGCGATTTAACTTGTTCCAAAATAAAAAACAAGACATTCAGCGACTCACTGATTTCATCAAGAACCATTCCGTCACTCCCGGTGAAGTCAACAATTATCTTACAGCAAAAGGTTCGCAACCCATCCATCAGAAATGCAAAATAGCAGAACTTCTTGCCCGCCCATTTATCAATCTTCAGGATTTATCAACTATTTTGCCATCCCTGCAAGAAGAAATCGGTCAAATTATCAATCTGCAAGAAGAAATCATCGAAAGCACCGAAATTAATATCAAGTACAAGGGATACATCGAAAGAGAACGATTGTCTGCCGAGAAATCAAAACGTCTCGACGAAGTCAAAATTCCAAACAGATATAATTACGCCAACATTGCCTCTCTATCCACAGAAGCAAGACAAAAATTAAGCAAAATTCAACCTACAACCATTGGTGACGCCGCACGTATACCAGGAGTATCCCCGAATGACATCAGCGTCCTGTTAATCCTTCTGGGAAGGTAATGTTCCACGTGAAACAATAAAATCACATAATAATATGACTGAGCAGCAAATTAAAAGTAATATCCGTGAAGTGCCGGATTTTCCGAAGAAAGGAATTCTTTTTTATGACATCACAACCGCGCTTTCAGAGCCGCAATGTACCCAATGGTTTGCAAATAATATCACGGAACATTACAGGAATATGCAAATCACCAAGGTGCTCGGCATAGAGTCACGTGGATTTATCATAGGCTCTATTGTTGCTCGAGACCTTAACGCCGGATTTGTGCCTGTTCGCAAGCCTGGTAAACTTCCCTACTGCACCATCTCTGAGAGTTATCGTAAAGAATACGGGATTGATACTATCGAAATTCATGCTGATGCTATCAATAAAGACGATGTCGTACTTATCCACGACGACTTATTGGCAACGGGAGGTACTTTAGCAGCAGCGGTACGACTTGTGCAAAAAATGGGGGTGAAAAAGATTTATGTAAATACCCTCATTGAATTGGACGATCTCAAAGGACGCAATATGTTTGCTCCTGATATGGATATTTATTCCCTCATTCATTATTGATATTGTCATTGATTCTTGCTAAGCCGTGCAAATAAGTGATCATCTGCAAGAAATCCTCAATGGACTTCCTTCTTCACCGGGAGTGTATCAACATCTTGATGAAACGGGAGAAATTATATATGTCGGGAAGGCGAAAAATCTGAAACGACGGGTAACAACTTATTTCAGGAAAGACCAACAATCTCGCAAAACCCTACATCTTGTCGAAAATATAGCCGATATCAAGTATATCGTTGTCGAAAACGAACAGGATGCCTTTTTGCTGGAAAACAACCTGATAAAGAAATATCAACCAAAATACAATATACTTCTCAAAGACGGAAAAAGTTATCCTTCTATCTGCATCACTTGGGAAGAATATCCGCGGGTCTTCAAAACGCGTAAGATTATTCCATCTCTTGGCGATTACTATGGTCCTTTCACCTTTGGAAATACCGTCGACCTCGTACTTGAACTGATTCACCAACTCTACCCTATTCGCACCTGTACATTGTCGCTCAACGATAAAAATATCGAAGAAGGTAAATACAGAGTCTGTCTCAAATACCACATTCATAAATGCTGTGGGATATGTGAAGGATATGCCACCAGAGAGCAATACGAAAACTATATCACCGAAATACGAAAAATTATCCAAGGTGATGCGCACGAGATAAGTAAGCGTATTTTCGATGAAATGAAACAATGTGCCGAACAATTGCAATTCGAAAAAGCACAACAACTCAAGGAACAGTTCGAACTCATCGAGCGTTTCAAGAGTAAGACCATTATCACTAACACCTCCCTGCAAGACACCGATGTCTTCGGATATATTAAAGAAGATAATAACATCATTATTTCCATGTTAAAAATTCACAAAGGCTCCATCGTGCAGGGACAAACCATTGAATACAAAACCATCACCGATATTGAAGAAAAAGAGGAAACGCTTGGTAGAGCCATTGAGGAATTGCGTACACAGATGCATAGCAAAAGCAGAAATATAATCGTTCCGTTCCTTCCCGATTACATGGATGGTTCCGTCACCTACTCCGTACCGCAACGCGGAGATAATAAAAAGATTCTTTTGCTCGCCATGCAAAACGCACAGCAATATATTACGGATCGCCGTCGGGGACAAGATAAACTCAATCCAGACCAACGGCATGTACGTATCCTCACCAAACTGCAAAACCTTCTTCATCTTTCCGCCTTGCCTGCCACCATTGAGTGCTTCGATAACTCTAATATCCAAGGTGAAGAACCTGTTGCAGGTTGTGTTGTCTTCAAAATGGGAAAACCGCTCAAGAGCGCATACAAAAAATTTGCAATCAAATATGCCGACGGAAACGATGATTATGCCCAGATGCGGGAAGTTGTCTATCGTAAATATCATCGGGTGATGGAAGAAAATGGCAACCTTCCCGATCTCATTATTGCCGATGGTGGAATCGGACAGATGCATGCCATATCAGATGCTTTGCAACAACTCCGTTTGCAGATCCCCGTTGCAGGTCTCAGCAAAGACCAAAAACACCGTACCTCTACCCTACTCTATGGCTTTCCGCCAAAAGAAATCGACCTCAAACCTACCGACGAACTCTTTCTGTTTCTCACACGGATTCAAGACGAGGTACACCGTTTTGCCATAACCTATCACAGGCAGAAAAGAAGCAAACAGCAAACAAAAAGCGAGTTGGATGAAATTTCAGGAATTGGTGAAAAAACAAAAATAACCCTCCTTACGCACTTCAAAAGCACAAAACGTATCAAAGAAGCATCTCTGGAAGAAATCTCAAAAATTATCGGAATACATAGAGCATCAATCATTTATAGATATTTTCACAACGATTTATCCCACTGAGAATTCAAAATTTTCCACTTCGCTGCATAAAGACCAGGAAAAAACATCGCATTCCATAGTAATATTCTGACAAAAATAACAACAAAAGACTGAAAATTGTCATTTCTTAATTATTATAAAATATGACGTGCATTTCCATTTGCACATTATAATAACATGCCTATTCAGAAAATTCCGGAGAGATGCCATAAAACTGATTTGGTATTAGTATATGAGTTCATATTCATTCGACGGGATATCCTGAGTGCTTACGACATCTCAACGAGACCTGAAGCACACCTGATCGGAACATCACGCTACCCTACCCGATAATTTCCATGTATCTTAACAAGCATTCCCGTCAGCATCGGAAAAACCGTGTTAATTATCCATAACAGAATAATCGCAGTTGCAACGGCCGCTACGTTAGGGGTGAAGAATGAAAACACGGCAATTGCCCAACTTCCGCGAAAAATAGTATCAGCAATAGGAATAGAAGGCATCAAACTGACAAGAGCATAATAAGCGGGAATCGAAACCATAGCCTGCACCAAACTTAAGTGAACACCGCAAAAATACAGAACACAATAAAGTTGAAAACTGAAAACAAGATAACGGAGCAAAGAGAGAATACATACGTGGAAAAACCTACTGCGACCTAAATTTGTAATCGCGTCAAAAACACGTTTTGTCTTGCCGTTCATTCTGTTTTGAAACAGCAATTGGATACGTGGAAAGTAAACCAAGCATAGTATCAGACAGAAAACTAACAGAATATAGACGGAGAGTACAACTATACGTTTTGAAAAACCGGTCAAATAATGCAGAAAAAAATATACTACTGAAGAAATTCCAATGGTTTCGATTGTGCAAACCAAGGCAAAACTACCCACAAACCCAAGTGTTACACTTTCCGCAAACTTATTGTCATTGTGCAACAATAAGGCTCTTGCTGGAAATTCTCCCAATCTGTTTGGAGTTACAAAAGCACCTACGCAGCCATAGTAAACCTGACGTTGCGCTTCTTTCATGGAGAGTGTTTCTACATCACGTAAAAGATATTTCCACTTTACGGATTCAAGCAGTATATTGACAGGGAAGAGGAATAAAGCAAACAGGAGAATACAATAATCAATGGCAGAAGAAGATTGAAAATGCACAAAGAAGGAAGAATAACTATCAAACGTCAGCAGTCTGTAAAGCAGATACACCAATGCTGAAACGATGAGAACTATATTGATGAATTTCTTATATGATAGGCGTTTGCTCTTCATACACGGTGCGCCTATTGTTTGAAGGAAAAGTACTTTTGCCCGAAATAAGAAAAAACTACTGTTATGATGGTCACAATCATTTTGGAAGGAGTCGGGTATATTCCACAGACATCCACTAATAACTTCAGCCCCAAGTAGTTAATTAATAAATTACACAATACAATAAGAATATATCGGAACAACTGATGCCAACCGCTCAACGAAGATTGCTTGAATGTAACATATTTGTTGAGCCAGAAACCCGTAAAAAGAGTAATGGGAAATACTATGCAAAGAGCGGCGATATGCGGTGATAGAGTAATGAAATATAAGTGAAGATCGTTATGCCGTAATACAAAATTATAGACTATAAAATACAGAAACCAGTCCAACAACATGTTTCCGGCACCACATGCACCATAGCGAAAGAACTGCTCGGAACAGATATTTACGAACGGTCTGTAGAAAAAATCTACAATTTTGGTTATTGTAGAGGCTAACCTTTGCATTTATAGAATAATTGTTGTACTTTTGTCGCTGCAAAGTTACTAAGAATTATTGAATTACATGTTCAATAGTTGCGAATAGAAACCAAATAAAAAAAAGATGGACTATCACCAAGATGCAACAAGTTCGTGCGAAGAAGGCTTTAGGGCAGCACTTTCTGAAAGATCTCAGTGTTGCGAGAGCCATAGCAGAGAGTTTGGTACTCGATTCGCGAATGCCAGTGCTTGAAGTCGGACCGGGAATGGGTGTGTTAACACAATTCCTGCTCCAAAATCCTCTTTTCGACCTTACTGCCATAGAGTTGGATGGCGAGTCCGTTGAATATCTGAAAGCCAATTATCCTGCTCTCAATCTCATATACGGCGATTTTTTACGGTTGGATTTGGATAAATTATATCCAAATCAGCAGTTTTGTGTTATAGGTAATTACCCATATAATATCTCTTCCCAGATATTTTTCAAAGTATTGGAACACAAAGACAATATTCCATGTTGTGTGGGAATGATTCAGAAAGAGGTGGCAGAAAGAATTGCATCTAAACCTGGAAAAAAAGCGTATGGAATATTATCCGTCCTGCTGCAAGCATACTACAATATAGAATACTTGTTTACCGTGAATGAACATGTATTCTTGCCACCTCCAAAAGTAAAGTCGGCAGTCGTTAGACTGAGTAGAAACCAACGGAAACACTTGGACTGCAATGAGACTTTGTTTAAGGTAGTCGTCAAAACTGCCTTCAACCAACGGCGAAAACAGTTGAGAAATTCACTTCAATCACTTATAAGCAAAGAAAACAGTACATCAACTATATTTGACAGACGTCCTGAACAATTGTCGGTTGAAGAGTTTGTGAAATTAACTAATTTGATTGAATCACAACACTAATACAGAATACCATTATGTCAGAATTGAGAATATTCTATAAGGAAACGGAAAAAATCAAGATATCCAAAACACTGGACATCTTGAAGAAAATAGATAAGAAGGATATTATCTGGATAGATTTGTTGGATGTCAAAGAGGAAGTGGAAAGTGAGTTGGAACAATTTTTGAAAATCTATATACAGGAAGATGAAGAAATGGAGGAGATTGAGATGTCAAGCCGTTATATGCAGACTGACGACTCTATAGTGGCAAACTCTAACTTCCTTCAGAACAACTTCGATATAGAACCGGTGAACTTTATCATAAAGAATGGAGTATTGGTTACGGTGAGAGACGCAGAACTCAATTCCTTTAACGATACGGTGAAGAAGATGTTTGTCAACACACGGAACTTCCCGTCGGGTTATCATGTGTTTGTTGCGCTCATGGAAACACGGGTTGAGTACGATGCCGATATGATTGAGGATACAACCGATCTAATCACCGACCTGTCATCGGAAATAAACAAGACGAGCGACCATGTGGACGAGGACGTACTTATACAAATAAAAGACTTGCAGGAAAAGGTAACTGTCATTAGGCAGAATATAATGGATAAGCAGCGGGTGATTTCCAATATGCTTAAGTGTGACTTTATACCAAGCGAACTGCAACCTCGATTGACAATGATTATAAAGGATATCAATTCGTTGTTCGAATATACACGGTTTGGATTCGATCGTTTGGACTACCTGCAAGATACCTTCCTTGGTTTGGTCAATATTGAACAAAATAAGATCATCAAGATATTCACGGTAGTAAATGTTATATTCCTTCCTCCGACATTGGTGGCAAGTATGTATGGAATGAACTTCGATTTTATGCCTGAATTGCATTGGAAATACGGCTATTTGTATTCAATAGGTCTGATGATCGTGTTCACACTTTTGGTATTAGGCATATTCAAATTGAAGAAGTGGTTATAACAATAAGGGTGTTGAAAACTATGTTGATAACTGTTAATAAGTGGTTTTATAATGTTTTTAACTCATCTTTGTGAACAAAAAAATTTGAAGACATAATTTTATCAACGTATGTAATACGTTATTTGTAAGTGAAATACACCGTTTATCAACAAAAGATACGGCATTAAACAAAGAAAGAGTTATAATAGAAAATAATTATATTATTGTTTGAATATGGATAGAGAAGAACTCATCGGAGAGATAAACAGACTAAGGAAAGAAAAGAATGCGGTCATAATGGCTCATTATTATCAGATTCCGGAGATTCAGGATATAGCCGATTTTGTAGGGGATAGTTTGGAATTGGCTCGGCAAGCAAAGAAAACAGACGCATCCGTAATAGTTCTCTGTGGTGTACACTTTATGGGAGAGACTGCCAAAATAATTTGTCTCGACAAAAAGGTATTGATACCTGATATGAATTCGGGTTGCTCATTGGCGGATAGTTGTAAGGCGGAAGATTTGAGAGCCTGGAAAGAAAAACACCCTGAGCATCTGATATTGAGTTATGTAAACACCTCAGCCGCTGTGAAGGCATTGACGGATATTGTGGTCACATCTTCCAATGCATTGAAGATTGTGGAGCAGTTGCCTGAGGGACAGAAGATTTTGTTCGGGCCTGACAGAAACTTGGGGAACTATATCAATAGTGTAACAGGAAGGAACATGGACTTGTGGAATGGTTATTGTCATGTCCATGAGAAGTTCTCGTTGCAGAAATTGATAGAGTTGAAGAATAAGTACCCTGAGGCAAAAGTATTGGTACATCCGGAATGTAAAGGACCTGTTGTGGAAATGGCGGATGTGGTAGGTAGTACGAAACATTTGCTCAATTATGCTATTGAGAGCGATGATAACGTATTTTTGGTTGCAACGGAAAGTGGTATATTGCACGAAATGCAAAAAGCATGCAAGAATAAGACATTCATTCCTGTTCCTCCTGAGGTGACCGAAGGCGATAAAACATGTGCTTGCAATGAGTGTAACTATATGCGTATGAATACTTTGGAGAAGTTGTACGTTTGTCTTCGAGACGAAACAAACGAAATCAAAGTGGATAGTGAAATAGCCGCAAAGGCAATTATTCCTATTGAGAGAATGTTTGAAATGAGCAAATAATTTTGTATCTTTGCGCCGATTAATAACCAATTAAATAAACTGTATTATGACGATTGATCAATACAATTTCGCAGGGAAGAAGGCGATTGTACGTGTCGACTTCAATGTTCCTCTTGATGAGAATGGTGTGGTTACTGATGATACCCGTATTAAAGGTGCACTTCCTACGTTAAAGAAGATACTTAACGATGGTGGTGCATTGATTATTATGAGCCACATGGGTAAACCAAAGGGTAAAGTGAATCCGAAGATGTCTTTGAAGCAGATTGTAGAACCTGTCTCTGAATTGCTTGGTGTGAAAGTAAAGTTTGCCCCTGATTGTGCCAAAGCTGCCGATGCTGTGGCTGAACTGAAACCTGGAGAGGCTTTGTTGCTCGAGAACCTTCGTTTCTATCCCGAGGAAGAAGGAAAACCTGTTGGAATAGACAAGGATGATCCTGCTTACGAGGCTGCTAAGAAGGAAATGAAGGAAAGGCAGAAAGAGTTTGCTAAAACATTGGCAAGTTATGCTGATTGCTACGTAAACGATGCTTTTGGCACTGCTCACCGCAAGCATGCTTCCACTGCTGTCATTGCCGACTACTTTGATGCCGACAACAAAATGTTGGGGTATCTGATGGAAAAAGAGGTACAGGCTGTTGATAATGTATTGAGTAACATTAAGCACCCATTCACCGCTATCATGGGTGGAAGTAAGGTATCTACAAAGATTGGTATTATTGAAAATCTGATGGACAAGGTGGATAACCTTATTCTTTGTGGCGGTATGACTTACACTTTTGCAAAAGCGCAAGGCGGTAAGATTGGAAAATCTATTTGCGAGGATGATAAGTTGGAGTTGGCTTTGGATATCATCGCGCAGGCAAAGGCAAAAGGAGTCAACTTGGTTCTTGGTTCCGACTGTGTTGCTGCTGACAATTTCTCAAACGATGCTCATACTCGGATTGTTCCTGCTAATGACATACCAGACGGATGGGAAGGCATGGATGCTGGACCGGAAACGCAAAAGGCTTTTGCAGCCGTGATTGAAAATGCCAAAACTATTCTTTGGAACGGTCCTGCGGGTGTCTTTGAGTTTGATAACTTCACGGCAGGCAGCAAGGCTATCGCTGAGGCTATTGCAAAAGCAACTGCCAAGGGTGCATATAGTTTGATTGGTGGTGGCGACTCTGTGGCTTGTATCAACAAGTTTGGTATGGCAGACAAGGTAAGTTATATTTCTACAGGCGGCGGCGCATTGTTGGAGGCTATCGAGGGTAAAGTTCTTCCCGGCATTGCTGCAATAAAAGGATAAGATCATGGAAATATCCGGTAAAATAATTTCTGTACTTCCTCTTCAGCAGGGTACAAGCAAAGCGGGGAACCCTTGGCAGTCGCAGAGTTATGTACTTGAGACACAAGAGCAGTACCCGAGAAAAGTCTGCTTTGAAATCTTCGGTGAGGAACGCATTAAGAATAATGCTTGTCAAATCGATGATTTGGTTACGGTCTCTTTCGATCTGGAAAGTCGTGAATTTAACGGTCGTTGGTACACAAGTGTGCGTGCTTGGAAAGTGTCAAAGGGTATTACCTCAGCACAACCGGCTGCAACAGAAGTACCTCAGAACAATCAAACCGTTAATCCTGCTCCAGCTGCTAACGTACAAACATTTGACGCTGCCGGTTCTATGGACGATGGAAGTGACCTTCCATTCTGAATTGGAATGTTTATAATGAAAAAGCAGGTAACTCTGTTGAGTTGCCTGCTTTTTGTTTTATACGTATATTCAGAATGAGTAGGAGAACGATACAAACCAGTTCCATTCCCATAATTGGCTGTCTCGTAGGTAATCACTCTTGGATTTAACTAAGTTATTAAGTCCGAAGTTATATCCGCTGTATAGTCTGTAATTGGCCCATTGGATTCCGCCGCCCAAACTCCATTGCAGGTTGAACCGCCGTAGTTCGTCTGCCTTGTATTTGTCATAAGTCTCTGTCGGAATGTTGTTTGCTCCCAACCATGCCTTTGTTTCGTCAGACACATGGTTTCCTATATTGTCTTTTTGGGTTATACCGATAGAAAACTGCGGACCTGTATAGAAATAGAGAGCCAGGTCTTTCCATAGTTTTTGCGTATAAGTTGCATATATAGGAATGGTTATTGACTGTTTCAATATACGGTGTTCTATATATTCTGCTGATATATATTCACTGTTCATGGTAGGCCAGTGTTGTTCGTTGCTGCCGTAATTTATCTGATATAGCAGTCCTGTTTGTACTGATAGGTGATAGGGTAAGTTAAAATCAACGGTAGCACCTATTTTAGCCCCGTGAAGATATATATCCGGGTAGGATGTACTTTTGCTGTATTGTCGGTCTTGCACGTATCCTGCCTCTATTCTGTAGGTCGTGGAAAAGGAATAGTCACTCGTCTTCTTTTCTTCCTCAACAGGGTAATTGTTGAATACGGTAAAATCATCTTTCGACTCTTGTGCAAGGCAATATCCGCTCAGAGTTAGCAAACCGGCAATAAGTATGCTGTATTGTTTTTTCATATCAGAAGTAAATTAGTATATCCAACCATTGCAAAAATAATACAAATACTGAACACTAACAATAATTTTCTGATTTATTATTGTTTAAGCGCGTATATTATGGCTTTGCCCTCTTTAGATGGTTGTATGGATGTTCTTTCGATTTACCCGACCTCAACGACCCCTCAAGCCGCCCTGAAGCACACCTCATCGACCCCTGAAACCACACTAAACAGCCAATTCATAATTTAACTTCTTAAACCTATAAACTTTTTCAACCACTTATCAACCTATCAACTCCTTAACTCATTAACCAAATTCCGATATTTTCCGTACCTTTGTAACCCGTCAATAAGTCCGTTTATGTACACAACTACCGAAGCAATCATACTGCATCTCGCCAAATATAATGACAATACGTCCATTTTACACGCTTACACGAAAGATAACGGGCGGATGCAATACATTGTCCATATTGGTAAAAAACGAAGCCTTATAAGCCAATTGCAGCCTTTTTCCTATGTGGAGATAGAATCATCCGTGACAAATGGCAACTCGCAATTCCGTCACCTCAAATCGGTGCGTCTCCTCTACGTACCTAAGAAAACGGACTTCTGCCGGCTCACTGTCAATATCTTTCTTTCCGAAGTGTTATACAGAATCTTGCGCCACCCTATGGCTGATACCGAATTGTTTCAGTATCTGTCCTCCGTTGTTCAAGAAATTGACCAAAAGGAAAACATAGAAAACAGTCACTTGAAGTTTCTTCTGAACCTTACTTCTTTTCTTGGAATAATGCCATCCATGGATATGGATGCCGAATGGCTGGATATGCAGACAGGACTCTCTGTCTCTGCAATCCCGTCACACAATGATTGTTTCTCTAAGCAGGAGATGCTGATTCTTAATGCATTGAACGATTCCGTTGATGTCTCTTTGTCACGAAGTGCGCGGCAGATCCTCCTTGAAAAGTTATGTCGGTACTACGAACTGCATGTCACTGACTTTTATATGCCGAAGTCACTTGAGATCTTGAAAGAATTGTTCGACTGACCCTTGCCGCTTTGCCTTGTAATCGTTATATCATCCGCTATTGTACCATTAGTGGATGATATGATGACAATCCGAATATAGTGAGCCAAACCAAGGTATGCAAAATAAACAGAATACCTGAAAGAACGGAATGGTGCTTATGGTAGTAATATGTCAATAGATAGGTAAGCGACAGAATAGATACTGTAAGTAAGGAAGGGAAGTTCTTTGGAGGAAAGAACATCATGATGGACGCCAATATAGTAGAGAATATAAAGCATAGAATATAGGCTTGTATATTGTGCGTTTCGTCCCTGAAATAAACCGACGAATAACATACCGCCAACAAGCCTTCTGTGGCTGTAACAATCAGTGCCGTCAAGTGAACCGTACCAAACGGTTGTATCTCCGTTCTTGCACAAATGTCTGCGATGCTCCCTATGTGTATCCAATCCAACCAATGGAATAATACTGCATAGAGTAAAATGGTTGCCGCACCGATAAGGGACGCCATCCATACTTTCAAATTAAAAGACCTTTGTACCCATAATATAACCCAAACAATGGGTATAAAGAGCAAAATGTCAGGAATTGCCAAGCCTGCAAGGCACAAAAGCATGGTGGCCTGAAAACTCTCTTGAACGGCATTGGGCTTATGGTATGTTTTCATGGTAAGAAACAATACCGCTTGGAATACTGCAACAACCAACTGGGTCTTCCACATCGTATGGAGAGAAACCAGACAACCTGTGAAAAGCATATACAGGGCTGCTGCCAATGCCGATCTTTTTTTTGTAACGCCCATATCCCACACAATGGACATCAAAACCAATGCATTTACCCACATGCCCATGTATGTACCTGCCACCGACAACACATAACTTGCCGTCAATGGAGCACCTATGAAAAAATCAGGCAGCCATAGCAAAGAGCAGCCTGTTATATAGACCGCCATAAATAGATAACTCTCCGTCAGATGCGAAAAAAAATACTTCATACCTGTTGTGAACTCATGGGATATAAAACAGCACAGCGTAAAATATGTCAAATCCCGACATATATACTTACACGATACAAAATTATAGAGTTTTTCTGTATTATTGACCATTCACACAAAGATTTTCCAAAATCTTTGTGTGACTCTTGTGAAATAGATTTTACAGCATATAATGCACGCATGGCAATTGATACGTTGTAATATCCGAAAAATAGAAAAACAGATAGGATGATTGAATGTTATGATTTATGGCTTTTATACCTTAATAATGGTTTATATGTAAGTTGTTAAGCCGCCCATCTGTCATTATTTTGATAGCAGGAAATAGAGTTTTGGAATAATAGTTGTAACTTTGCCGTGTTGCTGCTGCACAAGGTATGTAGCGGAATAGTACAATCGGAAGAACATAATAAGACAATATCCAGGATGACAAAGCGTTATGATGTACTCATTATTGGCGGCGGTGTTGCCGGAATGAGTTTCGCTCTGAAAATGGCGAGAGCAGGCAAATATAAGATTGCCTTATGTTGCAAAACAACTCTTGATGAAGCCAATACGGCAAAGGCGCAAGGAGGTATAGCCTCCGTGACCAATTTGCTTGTGGATGATTTTGAGAAACACATTCATGATACCATGGTGGCGGGCGATTGGATAAGCGACCCGGCTGCGGTGGAGCAAGTCGTAAGGAATGCCCCGAAGCAGATCGCGGAATTGGTGTCGTGGGGCGTGAATTTCGACAAAAAACAGGACGGCAGTTTTGACTTGCACCGCGAAGGCGGACACAGTGAGTTCCGTATTCTGCACCACGCTGACGATACGGGAGCCGAAATACAGCGCGGCTTGATGGAAGCCGTTCGGCAACATCCGGACATTGAGGTACTGGAAAACCATTTCGCGGTTGAGATTATCACCCAGCATCATTTGGGAATGCGTGTCACACGCCGTACCCCGGATATTGAATGTTACGGTGCCTACATTCTGAACCCCGAAACAGGAAAGATTGACACTTACTTGAGCAAAATCACTCTTATGGCTACCGGCGGCACGGGGGCTGTATATGCCACCACTACCAACCCGAATATCGCCACAGGCGATGGGATAGCCATGGTCTATAGAGCCAAGGGGCAAGTGAAGGATATGGAGTTCGTACAATTCCACCCTACCGCCCTGTTCCATCCGGGGGAAACGCATCCCGCCTATTTGATTACCGAAGCAATGCGCGGTTACGGAGGGATTTTGCGTCTTCCGAACGGCGAGGAGTTTATGCAGAAATACGACGAGCGTCTTTCGCTTGCACCGCGTGATATTGTGGCAAGGGCGATAGATAATGAGATGAAGATACATGCATTGGATCATGTATGTCTGGACGTAACGCACAAAGACCCCGAAGAAACAAAACATCATTTCCCGAACATCTATGCCAAGTGCTTGAGTATCGGTATTGATATCACCAAAGACTATATCCCCGTGGCGCCATGTGCACACTATATGTGCGGCGGCATTAAAGTGAACTTGGATGCACAGTCGTCCATCAACCGGCTGTATGCAGTGGGCGAATGTTCCTGCACAGGACTTCATGGAGGAAACCGCTTGGCAAGCAATTCTCTGATAGAGGCCGTTGTGTATGCCGACGCTGCAGCACGGCACGCTATGTCTGTGATAGACACGTATGACTTCAACGAACGGGTGCCTGCATGGAATGATGAAGGGACAATGACCAACGAAGAGCAGGTGCTGATCAATCAGGATGTGAAAGAAGTGGGACAGGTCATGAGTACGTATGTGGGGATCGTCCGAAGCGATTTGCGCCTGCACCGCGCTTGGGAACGGCTCGATCTTCTGTATGAGGAAACAGAAGACCTCTTCAAGCGTGTTCGCCCCACGAGAGATATTTGCGAATTGAGAAATATGATTAACGTGGGATATCTGATCACGCGTCAGGCTCTGGAACGGAAAGAAAGCCGAGGGCTTCATTACACGATTGATTATCCGAAGAACCCCAACAATAATACACAAGAGGTTTGGTAATGTATCCGCATAGAAAAAATGGCGTCTGCCTTGTCGCAGTCTGTGTTGCCATCGTCTGCACGGAGATGTCGGCACAGACGCTTGCCTTCCCGGGAGCGGAAGGATTTGGAAAATATGCGCAGGGAGGGAGAGGAGGAAAAGTGGTAACCGTGACCACTACGGAAGACTATACACGGGAAGAACCTCCCGTTGAAGGGTCTTTGCGCTGGGCATTGGAGCAGTACGTCCACAAAGAAATACGACAGCGGCACATCACAAAAAACGATGGAAATGATTCTGTTGCGGAGGAAGAGGTGACAGTTTATGAACCTCTTACCATTGTTTTTAATGTCGCTGGAAACATCTGTCTGAAAGAAGACTTGAAAGTAAAGCGGGATTACTTGACAATAGCCGGTCAGTCGGCACCCGGTGATGGAATTTGTATCACAGGGCATAGTATGCTGTTTAATGGTGCAACAGGAGGGGAAATGTGGTATTGGGGACCAAGAAGAAAACATCTTATAGTACGGTATATTCGGTTCCGACCGGATACTCCGACCGCTGAGAATCCATTCATTACCTATGGTACTGATGTGGAAAACTACGAGTATGTTATCTTTGATCACTGTACAATGACATGGGCAAATGAAGAATGTTTGGCTATGTATGACAACAAATACACAACTGTGCAATGGTGTATAGTCGCGGAAGGATTGTATAATGCTCACCATCCGAAGGGAAAACGCTCGTATTGCGGTGTGTGGGGCGGGCAGTTTGCCACGTATCACCATAATCTGATAGCACATAATGACAGCCGGAACATACGCTTCAACGGAGCCAGAGCCCATGACACGGTGGCTGTGGTGGAATATCGGCATAACGTCGTATATAATTGGGGAACAAACAACTCAGGATATGGACTGGAAATGGAAATTGAGTCGGAGAAGATACGCAATGAGTTGAATATGTTTAATAACTACTACAAACATGGTCCTGCATCAGGCAACACCGGCAGCAAGGCTTCACCAAGCAATAAGGTGAACAGGCTTGTTAGAATAGATCAAACAAGAAGCAGTGTGGAAGCAGGGCGGTTGCCGCACCACTTTATAGAAGGGAATTATATGAGCCACTATCCGGAAGTGTCAAAAGACAATTGGTTCTGCGGAGTGCAATATAGTGCATATTCTGACACCGCTCTGGCAAAAAGCATATTCCGGTCTCGGGAGATGTCTCCCGAAATACAATTTTTGGTTGACACCGCCGAAACTGCAGAGGAGGCGTACATGCGTGTCATTGGGAAAGCGGGAGCCGATGTACCCAAAAGAGATTTTCAGGATCAGCGTATCATTGAAGAAACGAAGACTGCAACGGCAAACGGTATGGGAACAAAAGGAAAGGGAGGAATTATTGATGACCCGGAAGCAGTGGGAGGATGGCCTGTGCTACAAGGCAAACCGTATATAGATAGTGATTCTGACGGAATACCCGATGAATGGGAAATAGCCAATGGCCTGAATCCTCATAATCCGAGTGATGCAGCGGTAATAACGGAGGATGGTTATTCGCATCTGGAAATATATCTTAATAGTATTGAATCCGAGGCAACTCCTGTTGCAAGTCTGATATATATGACTCCGCAACCTGACAAGAGATTGATAAATGGAAGATTATACATTTTTCATGATAACACTGTAGTCACACTGCAGGGACATACTTTCAAAAATACACGGACCGAGTAGTAACTGCCTGTTTTTTCTTGGGGATGCGTTGCGAAAATACCGACTTTTGGTGATTGATGCATAGATTACGCAAAAGTAATTTTGCATCGGAAATGAATGGTATTATGGAAGAGAAGACACTTACGTTGGCTGACCTGAAGACCAATGAACGCGGAATGATTCTGAAAGTGCATGGTCACGGCGGCTTTAGACATCGTATCTTGGAACTCGGATTCGTGAAAGGAGAGGTGGTACGCGTGATAAAAAACGCCCCTCTTTCGGATCCTGTGGAGTATGAGATAATGGGGACGCACGTGAGTCTCAGAAGGGTAGAGGCAAAAAATATAGATGTGGTTTCGTTGGAAGCGGATGCACACCCTGACAACGATTTCTATGGCACTATAGAGGAACACGTACGGGCCGAGGTGGAAGCATTGTCGAAGAACATTACAGTGGCTTTGGTTGGTAACCCGAATTGCGGGAAAACCAGTTTCTTTAACTATGCCACCGGTATGCGGGAAAAGGTCGGCAACTATAGTGGTGTGACTGTTGATTCAAAAGTGGGGACTTTCCATCATCGTGGTTATACCATAAACTTGGTAGATCTGCCCGGTACATATTCACTCACGGAATACTCACCGGAGGAACTGTATGTCCGTGACTTCTTGGACAACCAGCCTCTTGATTTGGTCCTGAACATCGTGAATGCGGGTAATTTGGAACGCAATCTGTTTTTGACGACCCAACTGATTGACAGGAACCACCCTATGGTGATGGCACTCAATATGTATGACGAACTGCAGAAGACCGGCGACAAATTGGATTACAAGTCTTTGGAGAAGATGTTGGGATTTCCGATCGTGCCTGTAATCGCAAGAACAGGATGGGGAATCGAAAACGTATTGGAGGCTATCGTTCAAGTCTATGAAGGTAAATCAAAAGTACAGAAACATATACATATCAACTATGGGGAACCCATGGAGGCTGCGATTGCCGACATCAAACATTTGCTCAGTCAGAATGAGGGCGTCAAAGATTTGTATCATACTCGGTATATCGCACTGAAATTGATAGAGAACGACCGGACAACCGTTGAACTGTTCTCAAAATTACCGAATGGCAAGGAGATATTGGCGACCGCCAAACGGTATCGTGAACAGTTTGAGAAAGAGTCCGGCGAAGAGATTTCGTCTTATATATCCGATTTGAAATTCGGCTTTATACGGGGAGCATTGAGCGAAACCTTTACTCCGAACAAACAACAAGCAAAGCAGACGCTCGGCTATGCATTGGACAAAGTACTTACCAACAAATGGCTGGGCTTTCCTATATTGTTTCTCTTTCTCTTTCTGATGTTTGAAGCAACTTTTGTGCTTGGCGCCTATCCGCAACACTGGATTGAGATGGGTATGGAAGCCTTGTCGGATTGGGTGCGCGATAGTATCCCGGCCGGTGTGTTTACGGATTTGTTGGTGGACGGCGTAATTGCCGGCATAGGAGCCGTGCTGTCTTTTGTACCCCAGATACTTATTCTGTTCATTTTCATCTCGGTGTTGGAAGATACGGGATATATGGCAAGGGCGGCATTCATTATGGACAAACTGATGCACCGCATGGGAGTGCACGGAAAGTCGTTCATCCCGTACATTATTGGCTTTGGATGTTCGGTACCGGCTGTGTTGGCATCTCGTACATTGGAAAATCCGAAGGACAGATTGTTGACTATACTGACCGTTCCTTTTGTGTCCTGTTCCGCCCGACTACCTGTTTACATCATCTTGGTCGCTGCTTTCTTTCCTCATCATCAGGCACTTGTGCTATTATCCATTTATCTGATAGGTTTGATAATCGCCATATTGACATCCCTTTTGCTGAGTAAAGTCGCTTTCAAGGAGGAAAGCAACCCGTTCGTCATGGAGTTGCCGCCTTACCGTTTGCCGACTTTCCGCAATGCGATGATACACACATGGGATAAGGCAAAGGAATGGTTTTCCAGAGTCGTGACGATCGTTTTATTGGCTTCTGTGATTATTTGGGGATTGGGGTATTTCCCGATGCACCAGGAGAAACTATCGCATAAAGAGCAGTTGGAGCAGTCCTATTTGGGGGCTGTGGGACGTGCAATAGAGCCTGTCTTCAAACCGCTGGGATTGGAATGGCGGGCTGGAGTCAGTTTGGTGGCAGGCTGTGCTGCCAAAGAAGTGATTGCCTCCTCGATGGCTGTGCTTTACGGAGAAGATTCGGTTGAAGATAACGAAGATGTTTCGGATGTGAACGAAGAAGGAGTTATTCCCTTGGCAGAGAAGTTGCGTTCGTTGAAGAATGATGACGGAACACCTTTGTACACACCGTTATCGGCATTTTCGTTGATGTTGTTCATCTTGTTGTATTTTCCTTGTATTTCCACGTTGGCGACTATACAGAAAGAGTCAAGTACAAAATGGATGCTGTTTTCAATGACTTACTCAACCGGCATAGCCTGGTTGCTCAGTTTCCTTGTTTTCCGGATAGGTTCATTGCTATGATACAGGAAATTCTGTTTTATATTGTTTTTGGATTTGCTGCAGCGATGGCGATTTACCTGCTGGTACGTGCTTTCCGTAAACCCGAAAAATGTGCGGGTTGCGGGAATTGTCCGTTGGCAGACGGATGTGAAAAGAAGAAGAGCAAGTGATGGGGTGCTTTACAGGAAAAGTCTTTTGTGTGATTTTCAGCATGAAAGACTTTTTTGTTCCGGTTGCGTAGGTGGCACTTTTTTTGTACTTTTGTGGGCAGTTGGGTGCAAATAGTGCTTTTCGACTGACGTAACATAACATTTCACTTTATGTCTAATAAATATATCCTATACCAACTTCTTCCGAGAACATTCAGCAACTATTGTGAAAACCGCAAACATAACGGAACAATAGAAGAAAACGGCTGCGGCAAATTTAACCGAATTACCGCCAGGGCTTTGCGGCAAATACGCCAATTGGGTGCCACGCATATTTGGTACACGGGTATTATCAGGCATGCCACACAGACTGATTACAGTCAATATGGCATTCCTGCTTGCTCGGCAGGAATAGTAAAGGGCAAGGCAGGATCGCCGTATGCCATTACGGATTATTATGACGTGGATCCCGATCTGGCAGAAGACATTCCAAACCGCATGCATGAGTTTGAAGAACTGGTCGGAAGAACGCACAGAGCAGGCATGAAAGTGGTGATTGATTTCGTTCCAAACCATGTTTCACGTGAGTATAAATCGATCATGAAACCTGCAGGAGAGATTGATCTCGGAGAAAATGATCATCCTGAATGGGCTTTCTCTCCATTGAATAACTTCTATTATCTTCCCAACGAGAAGTTTTCGCCACTATTCGATGTCGGGGACTATCAAGAGTATCCCGCCAAAGTAACCGGAAACGATTGCTTTACAGCATCTCCTACAAAGAACGATTGGTATGAGACCGTGAAACTGAACTACGGCGTCTATTATCAAGGAGGAATGGAGAAACAGTTTGACCCCATACCCAAGACGTGGCATCAGATGCTGCAGATACTCCTGTATTGGACAAAAAAGGGCGTGGACGGATTCCGTTGTGATATGGCGGAAATGGTGCCTGTAGAGTTTTGGCACTGGGTGATTCCCCAGGTGAAAAAAGCAAATCCGCACATTCTGTTCATAGCAGAGGTATATAATCCGCACCTGTATCGTTCGTACATATATGACGGAAACTTTGATATACTGTACGACAAAGTGGGTATGTATGATTACCTGCGCGGCGTGACAAGCCGTGATTTTCCGGCAGAAGGAATCACCATGCAATGGCAGGCTACCGATGATATACATGAACACATTCTTTATTTCCTGGAGAATCACGACGAACAACGTATAGCATCCGGGTTCTTCTGTGGGCGGGGCATTTGTGCAGAACCCGCCGTGATTGTGATGTCTCTTTTAGGTACCAACCCCATAATGCTCTATGCCGGTCAGGAACTTGGCGAGTTGGGTATGGATTCGGAAGGATTCTCGGGCGTGGACGGAAGAACAACTATATTTGACTATTGGGGAGTACGTTCCTTGCAAGCATGGGCAAACAATGGTAAATTTGACGGGGCGGCGTTATCAGACGAGCAGAAAGAATTGAGAGATTTTTACCAAAATCTGCTGCACATTGCGACCACAGAAAAGGCTGTTGCAAACGGAAAGAAGTTCGATTTGGAATACGCTCAGAAAGATGGATTCAATAAGAGTAAGCAATATGCTTTTTTGCGGGGCTTCAAAAATGAAGTGATATTGGTTGCCGTGAACTTCGATGCTCATCCTGCGGACCTAAGCTTGATTATACCTCAAGAAGCATTCGCCTACTTAGAGATTAATCCATTGCTTACACCCGTCAGTTGCATGGATTTGCTGAGTGGGAAAACCTATCAGTTCAACCTGTTGCCTGATACGCCTATCCGTCTTGAACTTCCGGAATGGAAAGGATTGGTGTTGAAAATGACATTGTGATTCACTACCTATAGAAATTATAACCCAAACACCATACCTATATGAAAGCGATATTACAACTCGTCCGTTGGCAGAATCTGCTCTTTATAGTATTCATTATGTGGCTGATGGAAAAGATGGTGGCTCTCCCCGTTTTAGGCGTATCGTACTATGGGGAACAACTGCCGACTTATATGCTCTGCCTGCTAATTATGGGGGTAGTGTTCGTGGCGGCAGGCGGATATGCCATAAATGATTATTTTGACGTACGTATAGATGCTATCAACCGCCCCGAGAAACAAATTGTAACTCGCAGCATCAGCAAACCGACTGCCATGCTCTGTCATCAGGTTATGACCGTGATAGGTGTACTTTCGGGACTCGCAGTCGCCATTATGGTTCGCAGTTGGTCATTAGGTCTTATCTTTGTTTTCACTCCCGGTTTGCTTTGGTTCTACTCATCGTCTTATAAACGTCAGTTTATAGTGGGGAATTTGATTGTAAGTCTTGCCGCCGGTCTTGTTCCTTTGGTTGTTGCCATTGCCAACGTTGCCATGTTGAGATATCGTTACGGAGATATACTATCTTACACCCATCTGGTGCATGATTTATATCTATGGATCGGTGTGTTCTCCTTGTTTGCTTTCCTGCTTACCCTAATCCGAGAAATAATCAAAGATATGCAGGACGAGGCAGGCGACAGAGAATTGGAGTGCCACACCCTGCCTGTTATGTTGGGAACGGCATGGACAAAGGCGATTGTGGTAGTTCTCATTATAGCAGCCTGCGGAGGTATGGGATATTTTGTTTACTTGTTTGCCAACAGATTGGGTATCACAGGCTGGCTGAGTCTTCCTTACAGATACTTGATCTTCGGTATGATAGTTCCCTGCTTGTGTGACATCGCCCTTGTGATTGCGGCAAAGATACCATCGGACTATCGGACGGCACAGCAATTGATGAAATTCATCATGTTCTTGGGACTGCTTTTCAGCATCGTCATTTACACACAACTTCATTGATTATACAAGACATGAAGATATTATTAGGAAGCAATTCTCCAAGAAGGCGCGAGTTGTTATCGGGGCTAAATATCCCTTACACCATCGTACACACGGAATGTGACGAACATTTCCCAGCGGATTTGCAGGGCGAAGACATACCACGCTACATCTGCCAAGAAAAAGCGGATGCCTACAAAGCACTATTGCAGGAAGATGAAGTGTTGATTACGGCAGATACGATTGTTTGGCTTGACGGAACAATGTTAGGCAAGCCAAAGGACAAAGCCGATGCGAAACGAATGTTACGTTTGCTATCGGGCAGAACGCACCAAGTGTACACCGCTATAAGCCTGACCACGAGCCATTCTCAGGAAACATTGTCAGACAGAACAGACGTAATATTCAAGCACCTCACGGAAGACGAAATAGAATACTATGTGGAGAAATATCTCCCTTTAGACAAGGCGGGTGCCTATGGTGTACAAGAATGGATAGGCTATGTCGGCGTAGAAAAGACAGTCGGATCGTTCTATAACGTAATGGGACTTCCGACTCATATTTTATATGAAGCACTGAAGAAATATATGCAATAATAAATCAACCAACAGACAAGATGGAACTCATATTATGTTTATTGGGCGGCGGAATAGCAGGTGCCACAATAGCAGCCATTATCACTTACTACCTGGAGCGCAACAACAAACGGCAAGCCATAGAGATTGCCGTAAACAACAAGCAGCTTGAAATAGAGAAGATTCACAGTGAGATTCTGCACCAACAAGAGAAAATTGATCAGTTGGAGAAAAAGCGGACCAGTTTGGAGCAAGAGAACAATGAGTTGCAAGAACAGGTGAAGACAGCAGAACGTGAAGTATATCGATGGACAGCAGAGGCCGACAAAGCAAATGCCATGTTTGCAGAGAGCAAACAGCAACATGAGAAGGAAAAAGAAACAGAGAAACAAGCGCGGGAAAGATATGAGCAGAAACAATTGGAACTCCTCGTTGAGAAATTTGACACAACCTCTCGGCGTCTTTTGAAAGAACGGGCTGAAGATTTGAGCAGTGCCAATAAGCAGAGCGTGGGGCAATTATTGGATCCTATCCAAAAGGAAATGGAGAATGTGCGGAAGCTGATGACAGAGACGCGTTCATCGAATGAACAGAGCAATGCCACCTTGCAAGGTGCCATACAGAATATGGTGAACCAAACCCAGCAATTGGGCAAAGACGCCAACAACTTGGCGGATGCATTGAAAAATCGCGGCAAGGTTCACGGTGATTGGGGGGAGCAGGTGTTGGATGATATTCTACAAGGGAGCGGGTTACGTGAGGGCATTGAATACTCCAAACAGGAGAGTTTCCGCAGCGAGAAAGGCAATGAACTCCGTCCTGACGTGGTCATCAATTGCTCTGATGGGAAGCATATCATAGTGGATTCCAAAGTATCGTTGAAAGACTATACAGATGCATTAGGCGCAGCCAATGAGGAGGAGAGACAGAATGCCGTAAGGAAGAATTTTGAATCGGTAAGGAGGCACGTTAAAGAATTGGCACAAAAAGATTATCCGAAGTATGTACCCTCTTCCATGAATTATGTTCTGATGTTCGTTCCCAATGAAGGTTCTTACATTATGGCTATGAACTATGATCCTTCCTTAGGGCAGGAGGCTTTCCGGCAGGGAGTTATTATAGTAAATCCCACAAACTTGATGATGACACTGCATTTAGTGCTTCAAACGTGGCAGAATACCCGGCAAGAGGATAACTGCAAGAAGATATTGGAGGCGGCTTCGGCACTATATGACAAGGTGGTGGTGGTGTCCGAGACCTACGATACGCTGGGAAGACAATTGGATACCGCCATGTCCACGTATCAGAAAGGTAAAGGGCAACTGATTGACGGACAAGGAAACATCTTGCGCAGAATAGAGAAGTTGAAAGAATTAGGGATAAGCAGTACGAAGAAAGCAAAGTTACGTACTTTGAACACAGGTGAAAGCAGCGAGTGATATGTATAGAAATTTAACGACAACAGAACAACAGCAATTAGTCGCGCAGGGGTGCGACGCAAAGAATTGGGCGGATGTATATGTCAAAGACGGTTTCGACCCGCAATACGTGCGCGATGCCCATTTCTCGGGTGTGGTGAAAATGGGTAAGTTTGTGCGTGAGTTCGAACTGCCCGGAGGGCTGAGCGTCCACTCGGGTATCTACCACGCTACCATTCACAACTGCGAGATTGGCGACAACGTACACCTATATAATATACACAACTATATCGCCAACTACCGCATCGGGGCGGACACATGTATCGAGAACGTGAACGCCATTCTGGTGGATGGGCGCACTACATTCGGCAACGGGGTGCGCGTACCCGTGATGAACGAAGGCGGCGGGCGTGAGATACCGATTTTTAACCATCTGAGTGCCAGCCTGGCATACGTGATGACGCTGTACCGCCATCGCCCGAAGATGATCGCGGTTCTCGACAAGATGATAGACGATTATGCCGAGTCGCAGGCTAGCGAAATCGGCGAAATCGGTGAACACGTATGTATCCTCAACTGCGGCAGTATCAAGAACACACGTATCGGCGATTATGCCGAACTGACAGGCGTATCACGCCTGAAAAACGGTACGGTCAACTCGAATAAGTTTGCGCCTACCAAACTCGGTTCGGGCGTCAAATGTACCGATTTTATCATTGCTTCGGGTGTGGAAATAGGCGACTCAACCCTTGTGGACAAATGTTTTGTAGGGCAAGGCTGTATCTTCGACAAACACTACTCGGCGGGGGAATCGCTGTTTTTCAGCAACTGCCAGGGTATGCACGGCGAGGCGTGTGCGATCTTCGCCGGTCCCTACACGGTAACGCACCACAAATCGACCCTGCTTATTGCGGGTATGTTCTCGTTCCTGAATGCAGGTTCGGGCAGCAACCAGTCGAACCATATGTACAAACTGGGGCCTATCCACCAGGGTGTGGCGGAACGCGGGGCAAAGACCACTTCGGACAGTTACCTGCTGTGGCCGTCGAAGATCGGGGCGTTCTCGCTCGTGATGGGGCGGCACACCAACCACGCCGACACCAGCGAACTGCCATTTTCGTATCTGATTGAGAACCAGTCGGAATCATACCTCGTGCCGGGTGCCAACCTGCGTACGGTGGGTACAATACGCGATGCGCAGAAATGGCCCAAGCGCGACAATCGCAAAGACCCCGACAAGTTGGATTTTATCAATTTCAACCTGCTGTCGCCCTATACGGTACAGAAGATGTGGCGCGGGCGAGAGATACTGAAAGAGTTGCAGACGCTGAGCGGTATGAATACCGAGGTCTATGGCTACAACAACTGCAAAATCCGCAATTCGTCGCTCGTACACGGCGATATGCTCTACACGATAGGCATCACCAAGTTTCTTGGCAACTCACTGATTTCCAGAACAGAAAAGGCAGATATTCATTCTTTGAACGACCTGCACAAGGCGTTGAAACCCGATACTGAGGTCGGCTTGGGCGACTGGGTGGATCTGGCGGGACTGATTGCCCCGCGCAGCGAGGTTACACGCCTGATGGACGACATCGAAAAGGGCGGAATGAGTTACATCCAGATACAAGACCGCTTCCGACAAATGCACGAAAACTACTACATCTACGAATGGACATGGGCGGTAGACAAACTGCAGCAGATATGGGGTTGCAGCGTGGACAAGGTATCGCTCGATCTGGTCTTGCAAAGCATCAACCGTTGGCAGGATGCGGTGATAAAACTGGACAAGATGGTGTACGAAGATGCAAAGAAAGAGTTTAACCTCAACAGTCAGACGGGCTTCGGCGTGGACGGCGACCGCTCGCAGCAAGTGTCGGATTTCGAATATGTCCGAGGCAGTTTTGAGAATAACTCGTTTGTCAAGGCAGTATCAGACCATATCAAGCGCAAGACGGCTCTTGGCAACAAGATCCGGCAACAGTTAGAGAATCTGAAATAAATACCATTGTCCCCTTGCGTCTCATTTTACTATGGCACAGAGGGACAGCAACATATCCGATAATGCGGCTCAATAGTATTTTGGTACCGGGCAGAAAGCGTCTATGGTATGTCGGATTTCCGTGCTTCCGTTTTCCATCACAACGGCGATAATATCGAATCTTGCTTCGTACTTATCAGGGAATTGCTTCATAAAGGAATCAGCCGCCATAGTAAGCCGGCGTTGCCGATGCAAATCAACCGCCTGTTCAGGCAGTCGAAATACTTCAGAAGAGCGTGTTTTGACCTCTACGAATACAATTGTCTTCTTTGTCCGTGCAATGATGTCAACCTCTATATTGCCCAATTTCCAATTGGTTTGCAATATCTTATAGCGTTTCTTAATAAGATATTTCTGCGCCAACAGTTCCCCTTCCTTGCCGAGTTCGTTATGCTGCGCCATTTATGAGAAACGTCTATTGACCAATTCCGTTATCTGCCGGTTCAATTCGTCTTTCGTGAGCAAATTCTCTATCGTAAGGTGCATACGGTAGCACCAGAAATGACGAGGATTTTCCGGCAGGTTGATTCGCTCTGCATGCGCATCCCCGAGGCGTACCTTTTCGTTGATTGCCAGCCAATCCTGCAAGGGAAGAATCACCCATATAGCAGGACTATACATGTGCTGGTTGATGATGAATGCGGCTATTTCGCCCGACATCTCTTTTGGTGCTTCGCCGAACCAGCCCATTTGTTCGTTGTAGAAACGCTGCGTTTTCGCCCGATCTTCTTCCCACCAAGCCCGCAGCGGGTTCATATCGTGTGTCCCCGTGGTGCAAACGCTGAGATAGGGTGCATCGGCAGGGTGAGCAAACGTTACGTTTGGATCTTTAGGCATGCGCTGTATTTCCAAGGAAAGGATGTTGAGCCGGTGCATAACCTGCGGAACACACGCAGGCACCATACCCAAATCTTCGCCACAAACAAGCATATCGGTGGCACTGATGAGCGTAGGCAGTTTCTTCATTGCGGATCGGTACCAGAAATCGTTGTGCCGATGATAGAAGTAATCGTTGTGGATATCGGCAAGCAACTTTTTCTGATCGTCCCACAATTCGTTGTAACTATGTGAGTTGAAGAGAGAAATACGCGGATGAAGAAGGGCGGGATCGGCTTGGTCGCGCACAAACAACACTTCGCAATGCAAATAGTAGAGTGCATCACGCAATCGGATGCTGCGTTCGTCGGTCAGATGATTATTCTCAAAGTACTCTTGCACTTTGAGTTGTGTATCGAATTCTTCTTTGAACCAATAAATATAACCATCGTTTGTATTCAGGAACTTGTCTTTTGCATAACCGGTATCTTCTCCAAACACTTCTCCCAGGAAGTTGGAACGTATATATGGCTTCACCAAACGATCTTCGTCCAACTTGACACCCATATTCCAAAGATCCTGCATGGAATAGGGCAGAGCCGGACAGAAATGCCCCGTGAGTCCCCACACGGCAGATTTTGGCATCTGCCATATACGGAAGAAACCGAGAATATGGTCGATACGGTATGCATCGAAGTAATCCGCCATTTTGCAGAAACGCCGTTTCCACCAGCGGAAACCATCTTTCTCCATGACCTCCCAGTTGTAGGTGGGGAAACCCCAGTTCTGTCCGCTTATACTGAAATCATCGGGTGGGGCTCCTGCAGAGGAATTGAGATTAAACAGTTCCGGATTTGTCCACGCATCGACAGAATCGGGTGAGATACCAATAGGGATATCTCCCTTGAGAGCCACTCCCTTACTATGGGCATAGTTGACTGCTTCGGAGAGTTGTTTATCGAGATGAAACTGGAGGAAATAGTGGAAAGCCACCTTGTCGTATTCTTTTGCAGCAGGTTGCGAGAGACGTTCTACATCTTTATGCCGGTAGGCAGAATAGCGTTTCCAATCATAGAAACGGGGCGTACCATTCTTGTCGCGCAGATAGCAGAATACGGCATACGGTACGAGCCATTCTCTGTTTTTCCGGAAGAACTCTTTGAACTCGGGTGACGAAAAGACAGCCTCTTTCTCAGCCTTGTAAATGGCTTTGTAGTACTTCATCTTTTCATCGTAAACAACCTGATAGTCGGCTATTTTTTTCTTATTAAATTCTTCTTTTGTTGCCAGATACTTTTTCTTTTGTGCCGGTGTGAGTCTTCCCATCTTTTCAATGTTGAGATAGACGGGGTGCAGGGCGAAGACGCTCACAGCATTGTATGGATAGGAATCCCGATTGGTATGAAGCAGCGTTGTATCGTTGATGGGAAGGGTTTGAATCATTTTCTGCCCTGTAAGAGCCGCCCAATCCGCCAACTTTTTCAAGTCGAGGAACTCGCCTATACCGAAGTCATCTTCGGAACGGAGAGAGAATACCGGTACTGCGACACCTGCTCCTTTCCAACGAGGTTGTGTACGCCGGAAGCACCTGTCGTTTTGAATAACGGTCAGTTTGCTTTGCAGTCCCCAGACCTGTCGGTTCTCTCCGGCTTCCATATCTACCAATTGGCCAGATCTGAGGTCATAGATTACATATTTATATTCTATTATTTCGTTTGCGTTCGCCTGAATGGAACCTGTCCAAACGGGGAAGTACTTATCGGACAGAATCAGTTTCCGAGTCACATCCCATTTGCCCAATTCTTCGGAATTTCCCACAACTGCCACACCTTGCGTGGGAAGAATCTGCGGTACATCTATAGAGAAACGTACATTACCGGGCTGCTGCACTCCTTTTATCTTTTTGTCCCGTAGGAAGAGGGCTTTCATAAAGGCAGTGGAACGGAACGCCTTTTCGTAGTCATCCACCTGCCAGAAATCGTGCAACACGATATGTTTATCAGATGGTAGTAAATCGACCATTCTACTCTTACCTGCTTCGCAGATCAGGTTACCGTCCGCCAAGAGAACGGCATAACGATAGTTGATTTGCTTGAGGAAATCGGATACAGGGACGGTTGCTGTCCAGAAATCGGTACCCAAACATTTGAGAGGCAAAGGTTTTTCATTTGTCCACCCCAATACAGGGTCATCAGCCAGCACACACAAGGATTGTCCCCACTCTGCCCGATAATTGATACAAAACGTTACAGTCATATAATTGTAGTAAATTTAAGGTTTCACCAAGTATTGGCAAAGGTAGTGTTTTCTTATACTAATGCCAAATGGAATTATACGAGTTGCAGCATTTAATGGATGAACGGAGTGATTGAAACCAACATGACCCATCCATCAGCGGAATAGGATATATGGAAAATTTATCCGATTGAGACAGACAGGACGATTCAGACATTCCCTTTCCCTCCCCTCCAAAGGAGGGGAGTAGAGTTGAAAGTCAAGAGTTGACAGTTGAAAGAAGTGGAGAGTTGTAAGTTTATGAGTTGATCGGTTTATCGGTTGATGCGTGGTTGAAAGGGTTAAGATATTTACGATTGGACGATTTAGACTTCCCAAACTCCTCCAGAGGAGGGCTAAGATTCTCATCATTCAATTTTATGGCTCTCCTATTCAGGTCTCGACGAGGGGTGCTTGAGGGGTCGTCCAGGGGTCGTTGCGGTCGGCTAAAAGAATGCGA